>Ga0131853_10006624_pt1 | contig 20912 bp, 16 predicted proteins | sample TergutLab28metaG_FD_92764 | JGI IMG/M metagenome (GOLD analysis project Ga0131853, IMG submission 92764) | Labiotermes labralis P1 segment gut microbial communities from Petit-Saut dam, French Guiana - Lab288 P1 (version 2) (version 2) | ecosystem: Host-associated > Arthropoda: Insects >...
CCAAAAAACAAAAAGAAAACATTAAAGAAAAGGTCAATCAAGCATTAGAAGCTGTCAGATTAGAAGAATTCGGTGACAGATATCCTCACCAATTTTCAGGTGGACAGCAGCAAAGGGTAGCATTCGCTAGAGCCATTGCCCCACAACCAAAATGCATCCTTTTTGACGAGCCTCTTTCAGCCTTAGACGCACTCCTAAGAGATGAAATGCGCGTCGAACTCACCTCTTTAGTTGCAGACCTTGGTATCACTGCCATCTTTGTTACTCATGACCAAATTGAAGCCATGAGCATGAGTGATACTGTTGTTGTTATGAATAAAGGCAACATCGAACAACATGCCACACCAGAAGATATCTACGCTCACCCTAAAACACCATTTGTCGCCCGCTTTGTCGGACATTCCAACTGGTTAGATGAAAACCGGATGTTCCGTCCAGAAGCCTTATCCCTAGAGAAAATTATCGGTGGGGTAGCTTATCATATGAGTCTATTTGCAACGCAATTTATCGGAAATGGTTACGAACTTACTCTAGAAGATGGTCAAAATCAGTGGCACATTCTCTCAAAGGTTAAACCTAAAAAGAAAGATGTGACGGTTTACTTAAAAGATGAAGATATACTTGACTTCCGACTACAAACATCTCCGGTATTGGGATAAAGTGAGGATTACAAAATGAAGATAATTTTGGTAAGACATGGCGAGTCAGTTGATGATACGATTAATTGTTATGGGGGTGCTGCTGATTTTGCATTAAGTGAGACAGGTAAAAAAGAAGCGATTGTGCTTGCTGAAACATTTAAGGAAGTGCAAGTTGATAAAATTTACTCAAGCCCTCTCAAAAGAGCCAAACAAACAGCAGAGAAAATTGAAGCTGTTAAACAGTGTGGCATTACAGAAATTTCCGACCTAAGAGAACGAAATTCCTACGGGGTTATTTCCGGATGTAGTAAAGAAGATTGTAAAGACATTTACGGCTACCTGATTGATAATATCAAAGGAAAACTTGGCGATTACTATTCAGATGAAGTGCTTTTAGGCGCAGAACTACATCTTGAATTCGATGAGAGAATCGAAGCAGTTATCAATGGGATCATTCAAGATGCCAAAGCAAATGGTTATGAGAACATTGTTGTCGTAACCCACGGCAATGTGACACGCTCCATCTATCAAAACATCTTAAAATTTGAAAAAAAGATTGACTTAGACCACCTAGCCAAAACAGTCATGACCTACAACAATGAGACTTTCACATTGGTTTTCAATGAAGGTGTCTACGAAAAATAAGCAAGTGAGCACCAAGCGTACAAAACGAGGAGAAATTAAAAATGAAAAAGAACAAATTAGGATTATTAATCGCCATGTTGACAGTGGCAGTGTTATTTTTAGTAGCTTGTGATAATAATGGTGTAACAGAAGCACCACAAACGGAAGCACCAACTGCTGCTCCAGATTTAGCTGACACAGAAGATGACGAAGACGATGATGAACCAGAGACAGTAGAATTATCAGGCAATTTAACTGTCTACATGCCAGCACCAGGCGGACTAGCTGACGACCTAGCAGCAGCTTTCACAGAACTAACAGGTGTTGGGGTCGATGTCTTCCAAGGAACAACAGGCGAAATCCTAGGACGTCTTGAAGCAGAAGCTGCCAATCCCATTGCAGATGTTGTTATTCTGGCTTCTTGGTCAGATGGCTTAGGCTTAAGAGCTCAAGGAGGTCTCCACTCATTCATTCCTGATTTTGCCGACACCATCCACCCAACCTTTATGACAGACGACTACACCATGTTCGGAACAAGCGCGTCAGCAGTAGGGGTTGCCTATAATACCTTACTATTTGATGAAGTATCAGGAGACTGGTCAGACTTCGAAGATGCCGAATTCGCCAGCCAATTGGTTATGCCAGATCCAGCTTTATCTGGTTCAGCCAACGATTTCCTATCAGGCTTTATGTACGCCCAAGGAGATGCCGGTTGGGATGTCTGGCAAGCACTAGCTGACAATGACATGATCGTTCCAGGTGCAAATGGCCCATCTTTAGAAGCAGTCGTAACTGGCGAGCGTGGCATCTTGATTTCAGCAGTTGACTGGAATGTATTTAATGCCATCAACAACGGTGAACCACTAGGCTTTTTCTACCCAACAAGCGGAACAGTGATTAACCCACGTCCAGCTATGATTTTAGAAACAAGTAACAACATCGATGCAGCAGAAGCATTTGTTAATTTCTTAATGTCAGATGCAGCACAACAAATGGTGATTGAAAGATTTTTAATTCCAGGTCGTTCAGACATTAGAAGTGATTTACGACCAAATGTGGATGAAATTGCAGTTCTAGACATTGACTGGGACTGGATGATGAATAACTCGACAGAAATCAGTGGTGAATTTAATGACCTCTTCCAATAAAACACATACAAAATCCAGCTTGAAAGCTCAGGCTGGATTTTGGTTGACATTTATTCTATTAGCTATTTTAATTTGATTTCCTCTAGGGAGTATTTTTTCACGAGCTGTTTTTCATGATGGAGAATTGATGTTGGGGCAGTCTTTACAAGCCATGACCAATTCTCAAAACTTACAAACCATTTTCAACACCATCAAGTTAGGTATCGCTGTTGTTATTGGCTCAACCTTATTGGCATTACCGCTTGCATTTTTAACAGCTAGAACCACCTTTGCTCATTATAAATGGCTAGATATTGTGCTATTGATTCCATTTATGACACCACCATTTATTGCTTCTATGGGTTGGATTTTATTTACCCAAAGGAGGGGGTTATTTCAACAATTATTCCCCTGGGCAGGAGAATTTTCAGAAGGGTTTATCTCTTTTTTCGGTCTTGTTGCCGTTATGAGTTTTCATTTATTTCCATTTATGCTGACCATTTTGAAAAATGCCTTGCTTAATATCAGTGCCAATTTAGATGAAAGTGCTCAAGTTTTTGGTGGTCATTTTTTCTATCGCTTGAAGCGTGTCACTTTGCCTCTTGTGACAGGGAATTATGCAGTTGGGGCCTTGCTTGTGTTTATTAAGGCAGTTTCTGAATTTGGAACGCCGTTTACCATTGGACGCCGAATTGGCTACAATGTTTTCGTTACGGAAATTCATCGAAATGCCACTGTCGCACCCATTGACTTTGGAACATCAGCAGCTTTGTCCATTGTGTTGATTGGTATTTGTATTTTCGCTTGGTTTTTACAGAATTATATTTCTGCTAGTCGCAAGTATAAGTTGGTAGGGGGAAAGGGGAGTAGGGAGAAGTTTATTAAACCGAAAGGGACGATAGCCGCTTTGGCTTGGTTGTACCTGATGATTGTTTTGGTTGTTGCCATTGGTGTGCCGTTTTTTGCGGTGGTCAGTACGTCGTTGATTAATATTAGAGGATTTGGTTTGGCTGCTGGGAATTTTACTTTTAATCATTATATTGACTTGTTTACTGCTAATCCAAGGGGAATTCAGGCATTGCAAAATAGCTTATTTTTGGGATTGGTGACGGCCACGCTTACTACGATTGTTGGGGTTGTGTGTGCGACTTTGATCAACCATTTGAAGGCTAAGACGGCAGGTGCCTTGAATATCATAGGTTTGCTGCCGGATATGTTGCCGAGTATTGTATTTGTTATTGGGATTATGATTTTTTGGAATCGAATGCATTCGTATATTCCTATTTATAATACCATTTGGATTTTAATTATTGCCTATGTGGCTTTGTTCTTACCTTTTGCCATCCAATCAGTTTCCTCGTCTTATGGGCAAATTAGTGAGAGTTTGCTTTCTGCAGGGCGCATTTTTGGTGGACGACCCTTATATATTTTTGGTCGGATCACGTTACCACTTTTATTTCGGGGGATTTTGGTTGCATGGATGATGACCTTCATTATTGCGTTTAGGGAATTGGTAACGGCCAGCATGATTGCACCGCCAAATACGCCAGTGGTTTCCACATTTATCATGCGTGAATTTGAACAGGGAAGTGTCTCAACAGGAATGGCCATGGCAGTTGTGTCGATCCTGTTTACGACGATTTTGCTTATTTTTATCAACCGCTATATTCAAAAAAAGCCGATGGATGAAAAAAGAGTGGGAAGTGTTTAGGTGAATGTTAGACAGCTCCAAAAGAAAAAGTGTACCTCTTAGCAAAATTGAGAGATACACTTTTTAAAATTTTAAGCTGCACTATTTGATTTAATCACATACTCAGCAATGTTCTTGCTATGATCGCCAATTCGCTCGAGGTTTGAAATGGTATCTAAGAAAAGAACGCCACTGCGCGCATGGCAGAGTTTTTTATTTAAGCGTGAAATGTGCTCATCGCGTAATCGTTCTTCAAGTAAATCAATTTCATTTTCAGAAGCAATGGTAATAGCCGCTTGTGTAATATCATTATTTTCAAAACTATGATAAGCTGCTGTTAAAGCATCTAATGTTTGTTTAAACATGGTTGCTAATTCATCAATCGCTGATTCAGAGAAGGAGAGTTCTTCATTTTTAAGTTCCTCAGCGGCTTCAACAATGTTTTTGGCATGGTCACCAATCCGCTCAATGTCATTGGTAATTTTGATCATAGAAGTAACTTTAACTGAGATGTTTTCTGTCATGTGCTCTGCTGGAATGGAGACTAGGAATTCAGAAATCTCATATTCCAATTGGTTGATCTTTTTCTCATTGGTATAAAACTGATGTAACTTATTCGTCTTTTTTTCAAGAAGGGCACTTGTTGCGATTTCTAAATTCGCAATGGCTAGCTCGTGCATTCTTAAACTTTCTTTAAGTGCTTGATCAATGGCAATGGCAGGGTTGTCTAAGAAACGTATATCAAGGGGGTTCAGAATTTCCTTGGCATCATCGTCTTTGATAAATAGGTTGATAAATTTCAAAACCGGATTAAGGATGACCAAGAAAAGAAGGGCAGTGATCACATTGAAAATGGTGTGAGCATTGGCGACTTGGTAGTATACAGTGTCACCTGGCCAAGGGATACTTTCAATAAATGTTGTATATTGGCTAATAAAAGGTAAGAAAATGATGGTCCCAACTACGCTAAATAACAAATGGAATACAGCAGCACGCTTGGCATTTTTATTTGCTTGAACACTAGAGAGGAGTGCTGTAAAACAAGTTCCGATATTAACACCAAAAATAAGTGGCATGGCAATGTTCAAATCAATAATACCTTCAAATGCAAGCATGATGATAATCCCTTTAGAAGCAGTTGAAGAATTAAGGATTGCACTTAAAGCTGCACCGATCAAAACGCCTAGGAAGATGCGCCCATCCATCCACACAATTAAATCAATAAAAGCTTGAGACTCTCTCAAAGGCCTCATGGCATCTGACATCCCACTTAAACCAATAAAGAAGAGACCAAAACCAAAGAGAACAACCCCTAATTGCTTGGTTTTCTCTTTTTTAATAAACAAAAACAGCAATCCACCAATAATCATTAAAATTGGTACAAACATATCAAACCGAATGGTCATGATATAACTTGTTAATGTTGTACCAATGTTAGCACCAACAATAATGCTCGCCGCTTGTAGTAAAGTCATTACTCCGGCATTAACAAAACCAATCGTCATAACTGTTACAGCGGTTGAACTCTGTGTGACAGCTGTAATGATGGTTCCAAAAATGGCACCAAAGACACGGTTTCTAATGGCGATATCAAAAAATGATTTTAATTTATCTTGGGCGACATTTTTAAGCCCTTCAGCCAAAAAGTGTAATCCGAATAAGAAAATAAAAATCGCACTTGCAAGTTGAGCGGGAATGCTCGAAAATATGTTCGTTAAGAACTCTACCATTTACATATACCTCTATTCATCATTTATATTTTAATTGGACATTGCCGAAATTCGGCAAATTTTTACCCTGTTTGATTATAACGGATTGAGAAAAAATTTACAACAATTTAATGAAAAATTTACAAAAAATTTACAAACTAACGCTCACACCTTGCTCCATTGTGACAAAAAACCTAGCAGAATGCATAAATTTATGATATAATAGAGTAGAAAAACTTTAGATTATGGTGATAGTATGTACTTGAAAAGAATTGAGGCAATCGGGTTCAAATCCTTTGCAACAAAAACAGTCATTAATTTTGACAAAGGATTAACAGCCATTGTAGGACCTAATGGAAGTGGTAAGAGTAATGTCTCAGACTCCATTAGGTTCGTTTTAGGTGAACAATCTGTCAAATCCCTTCGTGGTGGGAAAATGGAAGATATCATTTTCGCTGGGACAGATGATAAAAAAGCCTTAAATATGGCAGAAGTGACCATTGTACTCGACAATGAAGCCCGAGATTTACCACTTGACTTTAGCGAGATTAGTCTGACAAGACGCGTTTACCGGTCAGGTGGTGGGGAGTACTTAATTAATGGAGAAAAAGCCCGTTTAAAAGATGTCACTGACCTTATTATGGACTCTGGCATCGGACATGATTCATTATCAATGATTTCTCAGGATCAGGTTAAGCAAGTAATTGAAGGAAAACCAGAAGATCGACGGTTGATCCTAGAAGAATCTGCTGGGATTTTAAAGTACAAAACCCGTAAAAAAGAAGCCGTGCGAAAATTAGGCTATACCAATGAAAACCTTCAAAGGGTTAAAGATATTATCGGCGAATTGGAAAATCAAATCGAGCCACTGAGAATTCAGGCGAAAGAAGCGCGAGAATACCTTGAAATCAAAGAAAAACTATCAGATTTAGAAATTCGCCTGTTAGCACACGACATCAAACTAGATAATGAACATTTAAGCAATCTCAAAAAAGAAAACGAGGAATTAACCATCAAAATGCTTGAGCTAACCAAGCAGCTTGACGCAGATGAAAACAAGCAAACCCAGTTAACTGATACACACAATGAATTGACCCATCACGTACAAGATCTTCAGTTTGAATTGACCAACCAAGCAGAGATGGTTCAAAAAAAGCGCGGAGAAGCAGAAGTTATCAAAGAAAGAATTGCCAATGCAGGTATTAACAAAGCACAGTTAGAAGGACGCAAGCAGGAACTTGAATCTACCCTTTCTAAGCTAAATGACGAAATAAAAAAAGCCGAGGAACAAGCACAAATTGCCAGTCGCAGTTTATACGCCAAGCAGCAAGACAATAAGGAAGCATACCGTACAAAATACATTGTGCCATTAGAAGAAGAAGCCAAAAAAGCAAAATTAATCTATGATGAGGCCTACTTACACCATGAAGCCCTTGAAAAAGAGCTGATCAACCTCAATGAGAAAAATCAACACGCAGGCTATCAATTATCAACTGCAAAATCACAATTAGGTTTTCTCCTAGATGCCAAAGAAGATTTTGTCGGTTTTAGTGAGGGAACAAAACAAATTCTTCGGGCTAAAAAATCGGGAAAACTAGCGGGAATTGAAGGTGCAGTTGCTGAATTGGTGACTGTTCCAGTTGATTATGAAGTTGCTTTTGATGTTATTCTTGGTCCAATTGCTAGTCAGGTGATAACTGAAAATGATGGTTTTGCTAAACAAGCCATTAATTATTTAAAAAACAATCGTTTTGGACGTGCCACCTTTTTACCAATGAATGTCATGAAATCACGTAGATTGGCACCTGATTTACTGTCTAAAGCTCAAAATAGCCTTGGGTTTATTTCCTTAGCTAGTGATGCTTTAACTTTTGACATAACATACAAACAAGTGATTGAAAATTTAGTCGGAAATGTTGTAATAGCAAAGGATTTAGATGCTGCAAATCAAATGGCAAGAACGACTGGCCATCGCTTTCGTATTGTAACGTTAGATGGGGATGTGATTAACCCTGGGGGTTCTATGACAGGTGGCGCGATGAATCGCAAAAATAATTCTTCTGTTTTAAAGCAAAATCAGCAAATTAAAAAGCAACAGGAATTGGTTGCCCGCTTAGAAGAATCAATGCTTGATTTAGAAGTAGGCAAACAAGACATCCAGCAAAAAATGGGGTTGCTAGAAGAGGATGTAATCACAAAACAACAAGCAGTTGCTGATAGTCAAGTTAAACTAGCTGAGGCTAATGAAAATAGCCTAAGAACTAGTTATGAATTGAAAGTTGAAGTGGCAACTTTAGAAGCTAATTTGCAAAATCAGTTGAACGAAGTTCGTAGATTAAACACTGAATCTGAGCAAATAGAAGACCAAATTGAGACGGTTGCTCGTACTTTAGAAGACAGTGATTTGACAGAAAATGAGTTTCAGGCATCGTTAGCAACGTTAGAAAAAGAGATTGAAGTCTCTGATGATGAAAAAGAGAAAATTACCTCTGAGATTCGTGGAGGTCGCGAGAAGCTCGTTCGATTGACAGAAGATTTAAAGACTTTGGAACTTGAAACCCGTGAAGCCCGTCGTGTTAGCAATGATGTTAATTTGTCACTTAACAAACTTTCAGGAGAAATTGGAAAGTTGGATATGAAAATTGATGTTGCCATTGAAAAGCTTGAACATGAGTATGAGATGACCTTTGATTATGCCCACTTACATTATCCTTTACGGGCAGATGTAGCAGGGGCGAGGACTGAGGTTCAAACGCTAAATCGTCAATTGACTCGCTTTGGAAATGTCAATATTGGTGCCATTGATGAATTTGAGCGTGTGAAAGAACGTTACGACTTCTTAGAAAGTGAAAGTGCCGATTTAAGAGAAGCAGCAGACCATTTACAAGCTTCCATCGACGAGATGGATTGTGAAATGGTGATTAAATTTAAAGAAACATTTGATTTGGTTCGCGTTCGCTATATTGAAACATTTACGGAGCTTTTCGGTGGTGGACATGCTGATTTGATTTTAACTGACCCAGGCGATCTTTTAAATACAGGTGTTGAAATCATTGCACGACCACCAGGAACAAAGCTAGGAACATCTACTTTGCTTTCTGGAGGGCAAAAAGCCTTAACCTCAATTGCGATGTTGTTTGCTATTCTAAAAGTTCGTACTATTCCATTTTGTATTTTAGATGAGGCTAACGTTGCGCGATATGCTAAATATTTAAAGCATTTTAGTGATCAGACGCAGTTTATCGTGATTACCCATCGCCGTGGAACCATGGAAGAAGCAGATATTTTGTATGGGGTGACCATGCAAGAGCGTGGGGTTACGACCATGGTGTCTGTGAAGATGGATGGGATTGATGATTATGTGGATGGGGAGTAAAGTGAAAGGGGACTGTTAACCTAACAAATCATTCGATTGAGGAGATGAATAACCCATGACATTCAAGAAAATTGATCCAAAAGACTTACAACTAAACCCACTAACCACTTTTCTAGAGGAATGGCCACTCTTGACTGCTGGTGATGCGTGTGAAGGCTACAATACAATGACAATTTCTTGGGGGCATCTTGGTGGTGTTTGGAATAAACCAACCTTGACTGTTTATGTGAGACCGCAACGCTATACAAAAGAATTTGTCGATCATCATGAGTTGTTTACAGTTTCAGTTTTGCCATCAGCGTATAAAAAAACATTGCACTATTTAGGTACCGTTTCAGGTCAAGATGAGGATAAGATTGAAAAGGCAGGTCTTGTGCCTGTATTTGATCAACAAACGACCTATTTCAAGGAAGCAAAATTAGTTTTCATTTGTCGCAAAGTTTATCAGGCACCGATTCAAGAAAATGGCTTTTTAAACCTAGATGTTAAAGACAAAATGTATCCTGAAAAAGATTTTCACACCATGTATATCGGGGAAATTGTCGATATACTTGTGAATACAGATGGTTAGATTCATTAAACAATAACGAAAATGTAAAAAAATTCGCCCATAGGCGAGTTTTTTGTATGACTTTAATAGTAAAAAGTGGGTGAAAGTGGTATAATCAGAATGAAAGATTGGAGGATTTATCATGAATCAATATCAAGAACTGAAAGGTTTTAGACAGATTTTATTTACATTAGGTCATATTGGACCAGGATCGTTGTCGCAGTTCATTACCATTTGGCTGATGCTTTATTTAACAACAGGTGATGAAATCATCGTTTCTGGGACTTTGGTTGGAACTAGTTTGTTGTTAGGTGGGATTATTGATGCTATTGCTGACCCGTTGGTTGCAAATTGGAGCGATAATTTTCACAGTTCGCGATTTGGAAGGAGAATGCCTTTTATTATCGGTGGGTTAATTCCAATGGTGGTGTCTTTTAATTTACTTTGGTACACAGCTTATATTAGCACGAATCCGACGGTTAGGTTTATTTGGGTATTGGCCATGGTCAAAATTTTCTATTTCACTTATACCATTGTGGTGAATCCTTATTTTGCCTTGCAACCGGAAATTGCGACTGATAAAAAGCAAAGAATGTTTATACAGAGTTTTGTTGCCTTATTTGGGATTTTAGGGATGGGTTTTAGTATGGGGGCGTCTGGCTTTTTGATTGAAGCTTTTGGTTTTGGGATGGCTTCTATTATGATGAGCATTGTCTGTGTCTTGGTGATGGTAGGCCCGGTTTTAACTGTTCGTGTGAATAAAGAAGCAGTATTGAAGCAGGAAGAGGTGAAAAAGAGCAATATGTTTGCTTCTGTGATTGGCGCACTCCAAAATAAGACGTTTAGACGTTATATCACAGGCTTTTGTATTTTCTTTCTTGGCTTTCAACTTATCCAATTTAACCTTGCTTTTTTGACAACGGTTTTGTTGGAATTGGATCCAGGGATGTCCAGTGTTTTATTTATTGCATCAGTGGTGTCTGGTTTGTTATTTATCCCGTTCTATAATGTGCTCATGAAAAAAATGTCCAGTATTAATGGTTTGAAGTTAGCTGTTTGTTCGTTTGTGATTGTCTCGATTTTAATTACATTTTTGCCGATGCTTGTTGGTGTGGTTGGTAATGGGATGGTTGTTGGGCTTATTTTAATGATTTTGCTGGGATTCCCTTATTCTGGTTTGATGGTCTTGCCGAATATCTTGATTGCGGAAATCATTGATGAAGATATTCGTGAAAATGGTGTTCGTCGTGAAGCCATGTTTTTTGGGGTTCAAGGGTTGATTAACAAGTTTATGGTTGCCATTGCTGGTTTTGTTGTTGGGCTAATTCTGGACAATTTTGGGAATAGCATTGAGTCGCCGCTTGGTGTTATTTTGATTGCGCCAATTGCTGCGGTCATTGCTTTGGTTGGCTTTTTGGTTATGATGCGCTTTAATATTTCAAAGGGGAATGAATGATGCCTGTTTTTGTTATGGTGATGCTCATTGTTCTTCTTTTTGTGTCGACCCTTTTTGCGGTAGGGCTACTGTTTTTAAATCGATATGTGAATGATGGGACTGTTGCGTCAATTGAAAAGCAAAGTTTTGGTGGCAGTATTCAGAAAGTATTGGCAGTTCTGGCGCATCCAGATGATGAGGTGATGATCGCGGGCACGTTGGCTAAATTTAAGGCATCTGGTGCTGAAATCCATTTGTTATATTTGACCCATGGAGAAGATGGTCCAACAGGGGGGCTTGTTGAACAAGAAGCGTTGGGTGAGGTGCGTGCATTGGAATTGAAGGAAGTCGCACAGATTTTACAAGTTGATACTTTAGAAATTTTAAATTTTCCAGATCGCTATTTGAATACTGTGGCTGAGGGGGAAATTGCTGATGCCATTAGGGCGCGACTTGTGCATATTAAACCAGATACAGTTATCTGCTTTGATCAGACAGTGGGGTTATATGGAAATAGTGACCATGCCACCTCAGGAAAGATCGTTCATGAGTTAGCATCCCAAGGGTTAGGGATTAAAAATTTGCTCGTGATGACTTTACCAGTACCGATGATTGAATTAGCAATGAAAGTATCCCAAACTTTTAAAGAACGCTATGACCCTGAAAACGGCTTGCCACCTGCTAACGGTTGTGTTAAAATTAGTAAATACGGCATGCAGAAAAAAGCGATTATTAAAGCGCATCAGACCCAAAGAGATGTGATGAATGATGTGCAACCTTTATGGGATAAAGTGCCATATTGGTTGTATTATCGCATTTTCTCAAAAGAATATTTTAACTGTAGGATCGACTCTACACGAGCGAAAGTTTTAAAATGAATTAACAAGGATAAAGTTTGGAGGAACTTTTATGAAAAAATTATTAATTGGAATGGTGGTAGTAGCTGCCGGATTTATTTTCACTGGTTGTTCGAATGAACGCTACACGAATTTTTTAGATATTGACTACATTGTTCAAATTTTAAATGATGCACCAACACAAGCAGAAATACGGGATTTAGGGTTTAATTTAATTGATAGAAGTCAGCGTGTTAATAACGAGCGTGTTGCCATTAACAATAGGCGTAGACAAGAAGGGACTACAACGACAAGAACACAAGGAACTATTCACGGGTTTGACGGTCCTCAATGGGTGGATTTAGTGACGACTCAAGAAACGCCAGATTCAGAACTAGACCTCTTACCAATGATTACAGTTAGAGGGGTTATGGAAACAGATGGGATACTTCGAGGGGCACGCAATCGATTACACAGAATTTCTTTTCACTTTGCAGAGGTTTACGATGATGATGACCGACTGCTTCGAGTTACAGTACACCGAGCGAGGTCTTTTAATGGGATAGATTTTTCACAGTTTACTCGTGATCATGAATTAGAAGAAAAGTTAGATGTCTTCATCGCTCACGGATTTGATGCCGAAATCTATTATCCGGTCAACGGTTTCCCTAGAATTGTCATTTTTTATGAAAATGCCATTTTTGAATTGATGAGTTGGACTATCCAAGCAGGAGAAAGCATGTCTGTTAATGTGAATGCTACTTTGGTGCATTAACTTCACGCTTTAGAAAGATAATTATAATAAGTATAGACTGTTTTCGTGTAGATGAAGGCTTAAAAAATTTTAGAGACAGTGGGGAGGAGGTAAATTTGATGGAAACATATAACTACCAATACCAATTTAAAAAAGGTGAAACCATCACGCGATTTTTATATAGTGATGTTAAATTAACAGCTGTTGATTCACCGAAGGAGACCATGGATGCTCATGTTGGCATGGTTGAAGGGTATTTTGATGTGACATATCCCGTTCGGAAACATTTTTTGAAGGCGAGACTAGATCAAGATATTGCGTATGAACCATTAGAAATGTCACATGTTTATTCAGCATTTGAAGGTGAAGATGTTAATTTATCTGCATTTATTAGTACACCTCACCATTTGGCATGCTGGGCTGAGACTTTTATTTGTGTAGATGAAAAGGGTGTTTTTGATTTTGAGCTAAAAACATGTGGTGGGGTGCGCATTTGGGTGAATGATGATCTGCAAGCTACATTTGATCCATTTTCACGGAATCATCCACAGACACAGGTTGTCCCGCTACGTTTTAATCAAGGTGTTAATCATATTGTTGTGTATTTTGATGACCTTGCTGAACGGGATACGACTTACTTTTTTGAATTAAGGTATCAGGGAATGCAAGCATTTCTCGATGAAAAACCGCTCTGTGGATTTATCCCGCTACCTTATAAGGCTGAAAAATTAGAAGAAGCTGAAAGTTATCTGACAGGGTTGTTCCCAGAAAGAGATTGTTTTAAGGAAGGCGATATCAACATCATTAATCCGAGTCAGCAACATCCCCTCTGGATTAAAACTTTAATGATCAGATTTAACCCCGAAACGCTTTCCACTGGAGAAGACATGCAAGATGGCAATATCACTGAGTTTAAAGTTGATGATTTTGAAATTCCAGCAACTGATGAATGCCTTTCTTTAGGAACAGTAAGCCAGTTCAAATCTGCTGGATTAACCAAATGTGAATTGGGTATTAAAATGCCAGATGGAAGCTATGTCCGCAGATTGTTGACCTTCATTGTTTATGATGAAGCTAAATTTCGGACGGTTATAACAGAACAAAAATTAGCTGCGCGAAAAAGGGAAGCCCTTGAATATTTCGCGGCGTTAGATTTAGATGATGTGAATGTAGGGCTGATCAAACTGGTTTTAGATCAGGAATTACAAATTGACGAGACAACAGGCGACTATAAAGAATTTGCCACAGCATTGCCACTAATTGAAGCAAAAGGGGATTGTGCAGATTTTATTTTAGCCCCAATGCTTGCCGTGTTGATCAAGTATCCAGAGAAGTTTCCTCAAGATTTAAAGGATAAAATTAAAGCACTGTCCTTGCAATTTAGATATTGGATTGATGAACCTGGCAATGATGTGATGTGGTATTTCAGTGAAAACCACGCCTTGTTATTCCACGTGGCGCAGTATTTAGCAGGACACCTTTATCCAGAAGACGAATTCACAGAAAGCAGGCGTACTGGAAATTTAACGAAAGCAGTAGGTTATGAACGGTTGATCCACTGGTTTGAAGACTTTTTTGAATACGGCTTTTCTGAATGGAATTCCATTACATATCTGCCCATTGATCTGATTGGATTTTTCAGTTTATACCTAGCAGCACCTGATAAAAACATAAAGCAATTGGCGAGAAAGGCCATTAATGCCACTTTTGAATTGACAGCGATTCATCTGCATCATGGTGTTATGTCATCAACCTATGGGCGGGTGTATGAGCACAATTTAAAAACAACGCCTTTGGGTGAAATGACCAATTTGACGAAAATTGCTTGGGGGAAAGGGTATTTTAATAATGCATTACGGGCATCAGCTTTATTTGCCATTTCTGATTATACGCCGAGAAATAAACTTGAAAAATATACGAACTTAATGGCTCACGAAAGTTTGACAGCCGAGTATATTCAAGGCATTAACCGTGTTCAGACTTATCAGTATAAAACCATTTGCTACTCCCTTTCAAGTGCTATCAATTATCGGAGCTATTCACCTGGGTATCAACAACATATGATGAATATTTCCTTGGGTAGACATAACACACAATTTTGGATCAACCACCCTGGAGAAAGGAAATTCAGTGGTGAGGGACGCCCTAGCTATTGGGCAGGAAATGGTAGTATGCCGTTAATTTATCAATATAAAAATGTAATGATGATCCATTATCAAATTGCTGAAGGTGTTCCATTTATTCATATGTATTTTCCACAATGGGAATTTGACGAGACACATTACAGTGGTGATTGGTTGTTCCTATCAAAAGACAGTGCCTATGTAGCCATTTATTTTTCAAATGGTTATCAGGCGACTACTCATGGTGCAGTTACAGGAAGAGAAATTAAATCATTAGGAGAGGAACATTTTGTTGTTGTAAAATGTGGCTCAAAGTTGGTAAATAGAACTTTTAAGACCTTTATTCAGACGATGCTTAAAGAAGAATGCGTATGGACTGAAGAAAGCTTTGGCTACCAAGACCCACAGTACGGAAAATTTGAAATGAAGCATGGAAAGTTCTATCGGAATGAGACAGAAGTCATTTATCACAACTCCTACAAAAAGAAAATAAAAATCGAATCGAGGTTTTCAAAATGAAAAAAGTATTACTAGAAAAAATGAGTAAAGTGTATGAGAATTTAATGCACCTTGAAGATGTGGGAAAGGCTTATGACGGCTCTGGGAAAACCGACGATGAATTAGAGAAAATTGGTGTCTTTAAAAGAGATTTCGGTATGGAGCAGTGGGATTGGCCCCAAGGTGTTGGATTGTTAGGGTTAAGTATTGTGAAAGATTATCTTGAAAATGTGGATTATGAAGGCTATATGGAAGCTTGGTTCGAGGCCCGGATCGAACAAGGATTACCGTGTAAAAATGTGAATACCACCGCACCATTAATCACGTTGGTTGATTTTGACTTTACACAAGAGTTAGCAAAAGCGTGGATGGACTGGGTGATGAATGAGGCGAACCGAACAGAGGAACGTGGGCTTCAGCATGATGTAACGGCTCGTGATATTCGTTATCAAACATTAAATCCTGAAGAAATTTGGGCTGATACATTGATCATGACGAATTTGTTTATTGCCAAAATGGGTGTAAAATATGACAATGAAGAATGGAAAAATGAAGCCTTGTATCAATTGTTATTACATACGAAATATTTACATGATCCGAAAACGAAGTTGTATTTCCATGGTTGGACATTTAAAGAACGTAATCATTTTGGCAATGTGCTGTGGTGTCGTGGCAATGCATGGATGACCATTGGGATTCCGTTAACCCTTGAAGTTTTAGGTGATTTTGTCCCGCCAGCTGTCCGTGAGCATATTTTGAATTTTTATCGCAATCAAATTGATGGGTTACTTGAGCATTGTTTAGATCCGAAAGCGCATATGTGGCGTACTGTGTTAACGAATCCAGATAGTTATGTTGAAACCTCTGGAACAGCAGGGATTCTTGCTGGTATTTTGATGGGGATTGAGCGTGGTTATTTGGAAAAGGAAAAGTATTTCCCAACATGTGAGAAAATTTTATTGGCTGTTCTTGACCAAATTGACGAAGCTGGTGTTGTGGGGAATGTATCAGCAGGAACACCGATTCAAATGACGGAGCAGGAATATATGGATATTGTTATCGCTCCAATGGGATATGGGCAAGCATTGACATTGATTATGTTATCAGTGGCTGTTGGTTTTTATGAGTAGACCGCTTTTATACTCTCTCGTAGCGTAACCCTTTCAGTGACCAGTTAGAAATTTCGCTTAAAATTGTATATTGTATTGCTTAGTATTTGCTCTTAACTACTGCGGCTTTCGCCTTGTCCTTACGGTGCTCCTACGTCCGCTCCTCAGGACAGAAAAAGACTACCGTATGAGAGTGTTTTAACTGAGTTATGGGAGAAGTCTAATAAAAATGCAAGAAATTCGCAATTTTGCGGATTTTTTTTATGATTTGAATTGATAAATTTCCTCAAACTGGTATAATAGCAAGTAAAAAATAGCTGATGAGCGAGGTAACCTGATGAAAAAGAAATTGCTAGTTTTGTCCTTTGATGCCCTTGGCGGAGCGGATTTTGAATATATGAAAGAAAAGCCTGAATTCAAAGCATTTTTTGAGCAGGCTGCTATCTGTACGAATGTGAGTTCGGTCTACCCATCAGTTACTTATGCTTGTCACACCAGTATTGTGACGGGAAAATTACCTAGGAATCATGGCGTTGTAGGTAATACCTTGGTGCAACCCCATCGCGTGAATGCACCTGATTGGTATTGGCAAAGAAAGTATGTACGAACAGAGACCATTTATGATAAAGCGATTGAGGCTGGTATGAAAGTTGGTGCTTTCTTGTGGCCTGTAACTGCCAAGTCGAAAATTCATTACTTGGTACCAGAAATTTTCCCTAATCGCAAGTGGGATAATCAGGTGATGACATCATTTCGTAATGGTTCGCCTTTGTTTTTGCTTGATGTTTTCAAACGCTATCGCCATTTACTAAATGGTATTAAGCAACCTAACTTGGATGATTTCGTGACAGAAAGCGTCATTTATACCCTCAAAGAAAAAGCACCCGATATGATGTTGGTGCACTTTACCGATCTTGATACAGCTCGTCATGATGATGGTGTGAGGTCAAAAGAAGCTTACGAAGCCATTGACCGGTTAGGTACTCGTTTTGAGAAAATTGTGAACACGCTAAAAGCAGAAAATCTTTTTTCTGAAACGACCATTGTCATTTTGGGTGACCATTTCCAATTGGATTACCATACAAAAGTTCCACTGAATCATCTCTTAGCTGATGGAGGTTGGTTAAATATTAGTGATGATAAAATTGTGAATTGGGAAGTATTGGCAAAGAGTAACGCTGGGAGTGCCTACATTTATCAAAAGGAAATTTTTGATGATCGGGTTGTGTTAGAAAATTTTTTGAATGAATTAAAGAAGAATCCTGAAAATGGGATTGAGCGGATTTTAACAGGTGAAGAAGCTGGTCAACAAGGTGCTGATCCCCATTGTGCCTTTATGTTAGAAGCAAAGAATGGCTTTGTATTTACGGACTTCTTAGGTGGAGGGGAAAAGGGCAAGAAAGCTGACCATGGTTATCACCCGACAGAAAAAGCTGATTACGCGACCTTTTATGCCATGGCTGGTCCTGGTGTTAAAGCGGGTGTGAAGATTGAAGAGATGTCTCTTGTTGACATTGCACCTACGTGGGCCAAGTTGCTTGGGTTAGAATTTGAGGATGTTGATGGGAAGGTTATCAAAGAGATGCTGAAAGATGAAGACTGATTAAAGAGAGGTGCGAAAAACACAATGAAAAAGATAATTCTATTTTTATTACTCGTTTTAACCGTGGGTTTGAGTGCTTGTGGAAGTGATGATCATCATGATGAACCTACGCAAGCAGCGTTTACGAGAGAACGCACGGTAAGTCAAGTTGATGGTGCTGAGAGAAATGCAGTTACGCGTGCAGAGCAAGTGATTCATCGTGCTGAGACTGGCATTGTTGTGGAAGATTTTGATGAGGCAGTGGAACAAGTTAGAGCTTCAATCAGGCGTTTTAATGGTTTTATTGAGCGTTCTAATATTAGCGGAGAACCTGGTGTTTTAACAGGAAGAGAAGGGCATTTTGTTTTGCGAATTCCAACGAACCATTATGATGAAATGTTAGAAGAATTACCAAATTTAGGCATTGTTAGATTCCTTGACACAGAAGCGGTGAATGTTGCGGCACAGTTTGTTGATATCAATTCACAGTTAAATGCCCTTAGGGTACAAGAAGCGAGGATTTTGGAATTGATAGAAAGAGCGACAGAATTACCAGATTTATTAGAATTGGAAATGCATCTGGGAGAGATTATTTCTGATATTGAACGCTTGACAGGAGAGCGAAATCGTTTGGATGGGCAAGTTGCATATAGTACCCTTACCATTCGACTTTCTGAACATGTTGAAGCTTTTGCAAATAGTGGTTCAGTAGAAGGGCTTGGTGGCACCTTTATGACCTCTTTGCGTGCATTAAGAGCATTTTTTGCCGTTTTATTGAGGGTGTTTGTCGCGCTTATTCCTTGGTTAATTGTTGGTGGCCTGATTGCTTGGCCTGCTGTGAAGTTTGGTCGTCGTTATAAAAATTGGAAAACAGAGAAAACGATGAAAGCACAAGCGCAACGGTTGGCGCAAATCACAAACGCAATGAACGAGGCTCAACTTCAAGCAAAGCAAGAAGAACCAAGTAGTAGCAAGCAAGAAGAAATAGAAAATCAACAATCAGAAATAATGGAATAAGGGTGGATGATTGACTGGGGGACGGACGTTATTAAAACATAAAGGAGAACGCATATGGAAAAGGATTATCTTGTGATAGATTTTGAATTTACCCAATACCGAAAACCAGTCGGACGACCGAGAGGATTTTTCCCTGAAATCATTGAAATAGGTGCTGTGAAAATTAGCAACAACACTTATGAGGTCAGCGGTAGGATAGAAGCATTTGTTAAGCCTCAATTTTACCCAAAACAAGCCAAAGAAAGCATGGAATTTTGCAGCATAACCGATGCAGATATGAAAAACGCAATTAGCTTTGAAAAGATGATGAAAAAAATAGAAGAATTCTACATTCCAGGTGAAACATGGTTTGTTGCCTGGGGGAAAGAAGATTACAAAGTTTTGAATACCAGCTGTCAAAGACACAACATCCCTAATCCAGTATTACCAGCAGATTATTTAGATTTGGCTGATGTTTGTCGCGTTGTCAAAGGTTTAGAGCAAACGCCTGGATTAATAAAGACAGCTGAAGAAATGGAAGTTAATGTGGAGGGGCATTGGCATGCTGCTTATGAAGACGCTGTGAAGACTTCAAAAATTTTAGTCAAATTGTTGGAAGATGGTTTGATTGATAAGTGAGGTTAAGAAAGAACGTGCAGGTTATAGGAAGCAAATTGTGGCGATGCTGTCGCCACAATTGAACTAGTCACGTCTATAGAACACATAAAATACCAATAGACTAACTGTTATACCGCGCAGTTAGTCTTTTCAATAGGGTCAAATTTTGAGGACAATCCACATATATTTTGTAAAATCAAATAATTTGACGACAAAAACTATTTGACAATCAAACTATTTTCGTGTATAATACCCATATCACAAATTTTCACGACTCATGTGGGGTGGAAATTTAGGTTAAAAATAGGAGTGATTCACATGTTAGATAAAGTAAAACCATTAATGGCAGAGGCCTTGAATTTAAACGAGGATGAAATCACATTGGAGGCTAATTTGAAAGATGATTTAGGCATCGACTCTTTAGATGCGGTTGAATTAATCATGGAACTTGAAGATGAATTCGATGTGAAAATTGAAGATGAAGAGGCGCAGGCCTTTGTGACCATTGCTGATATCATCAAAACATTAGAAAGTAAAGCTGCGTAATTAATAATGGCTAGGGAAACCTAGCTTTTTCAAAACCTGTATTAAAAAATTGCTAGATGTTGGAGGTTGTTGAAAGTGGAAATCAAGGATATTAAAGAATTAATCGATGCGCTTGATAAGTCGTCAGTGGCGAAGTTGGAATTTGTTCAAGGGGACCATGTGATTACCTTGGAAAAAGAAAAAAAGGAAATGGTACAACCTGTTTATCAAAATATGCAACCGATGATGATGGCTGAACCGATTGTGCCAAAAATAACGCCTGGAACAATAACAGAAAGTCCTGTTGTGGTGGTTGATAAGGAAGAAAATGAAAAATTAACCACTGAGGTGAAAGCACCGTTAGTTGGGGTGTTTTATGTGGCATCTTCACCAGAATCTGAACCATTTGTGAAAGTAGGGCAGGGGGTTGAGGCAGGGGAGACGGTCTGTATTTTGGAGGCGATGAAAGTTTTAAATGAGATTAAAGCACCAATTTCTGGAACAGTCACGGCGATTCATGTTGCCAATGGAGATGTGGTGGAGTTTGATCAAGTGCTATTGGAGATAGGTGATTGATATGTTTAAAAAAATATTAATTGCCAACCGTGGGGAAATTGCTGTTCGGATTATTCGGGCGTGTAAGGAGATGGGGATTGCCACCGTTGCGATTTATGCGACGGCTGATAAGGATGCTCTCCATGTGCAATTGGCAGATGAAG
>Ga0131853_10006625_pt1 | contig 20912 bp, 20 predicted proteins | sample TergutLab28metaG_FD_92764 | JGI IMG/M metagenome (GOLD analysis project Ga0131853, IMG submission 92764) | Labiotermes labralis P1 segment gut microbial communities from Petit-Saut dam, French Guiana - Lab288 P1 (version 2) (version 2) | ecosystem: Host-associated > Arthropoda: Insects >...
ATTGCTTTTGAACGTATGATTCTCATGGATTCTTTGTTTCTAACTAAGACTGCTTGATTGCTTTTATTTTCATTCCTGGTTTTTTGCTTTTTTATTGTCCAGGTTTTCGAGTAGGGCTCACTTCGATTATTATATTAACTATCAGCCGTAATGCTTCCCAATGAATCGGATTCTCGAAAGTGTAATTGAGAAAAATATCGTTCATTGGAAAAATGGCTTTTGGCCCAGAGGGTAGTTCTAAGTAGCCTAGTGGGTTCATTTTTTTTGTAGACATTTTTAACCTTCTTTGTATTTTTCCTTGGTGGTTTTTTGAGGCTATACAGATAGCAAGGTCAATTCCTTGTTACGTTATATTACTTTATTGTCTGCCATTTATCAATACCACTTCCCACAAAATAAGGCTTGGCAAAATACCATAACGGTAAATGACCAAGCCTATAATTTGAATTTTTGAAATCATGTTTTCTTTCGACTTATGCCTACCCAACCATCCCAACAAACTCGGCCATCTTCTTCTCGGCAATAAGCACACACTTACCGCTGGGCATAACAGCTTCTTTGGTGCGTTTATCAATATATACAACCTTGCCCATATTCAACAAATAAGATTTATGGCAACGATAAAACTCCGGCATTTCGAGTAGGGGCGCATTTCCTTAACTTTGAATGCCATTCATTCGGTGGAATCTCATTCGTCCGGGACATGTGTAAACATATAAATATTATTTTTAAGAGGGTAGCGCAAGCGATGGAGTTTTTGCATACCTATGAAAAATCGAATCGACTTCTCAGTTTTGCGACATGAAAAAAGCCTTGAAAACGTAGTGTTTTCAAGGCTTCCGGGATGGAGACGAGGGGAGTCGAACCCCTGACCTCTTGAATGCCATTCAAGCGCGCTCCCAACTGCGCCACGCCCCCAGATTTTCCATTTATGGATATTTATTGCTTTTTGTGGAATGCCATTCACTCGGAGGAAGAATGCCATTCATTTGGGTGTAAACTTTCGGGGTGCTTACCGACCAGCTCGTCCTCCCAGCTGCGCCAATGCCCCGCATTCCTAAGCCACAAGCCCTGGATGTCTATAAAACAGGGTGTGCAACTCAGCAGGCAATAATATAGCATATCCAATCAGGGTTATGCAAGGTTTTTTTGTTTTTTCTATGTAAAACCCACCCTACAAAAAAATCACAGCGCCCCAGTGGAAAGAAACGGGCTAAATTTATAGAGGCTATGCTCTTTTTTAGTATCGCGGCAGAGGAAGCTGGCCCGCATTACGGACTCATCCCCAAAGCGCTGGCGGATGGTGTCTACTGCTTGGTCCAGTTTTTTTACTTTATCTGTGTCCCCTTGGTCGAAGAGGGTCATCTGGGCGTAGTTGCTGTCTGTTAACTTATCGGTTCTTATGCCAAGTTGGCGTACGGGCTCTTTTTGCCAGCCTTCTTTGAATATCTGGGTGGCATTCTTGTATATGGCCGTGGTGCTGTCTGTGGGGGTCATTAGCTTTTTTTGGCGGGAGTAGTATTCGAATTTATTGTTCCTTATGCCTACGCTTATTGCTGTAGTGGCAAAATTATTCTTTCTTAAGCGCGCGCCTATGGCTTCGCACAGGTGCAGTAATATCCTGTTCGCGTCTTCATAATTGGTAACATCGAATGGGATGGTGGTTGAGTTGCCTATACTTTTTGCCGGGCCCCGGCTGGCGGAAACTTCAGAAGCATCTATGCCATTGGCGTACTGCCACAATACATGGGCAAAGGACTTGAAGTGGGGCGTCAGGTATTTTACGTCGTAGCGGGCAAGGTCTCCAATGGTATCTATGCCAATACGGCGCAGCTTGGGGGCAGTTGCGCGGCCAGCCATGAACAGCTCTTCGATTGGCAGTGCCCACATCTTTTCTATTTCGTGGGGGAATAAAGAGTTTGTGAAATTGGGTTTGCGTAGCTCTGTGGCCATTTTGGCCAGCAATTTATTGGAACTTACCCCTATGCAAACTGTAAAGCCAAGGGTTTCTTCTATCCCTTTGCGGATTTTGTCCGCAGCTTCCATTGGCGGGCCAAAATGTTCTTCCATAAAAGTATAATCTACAAAGGCTTCATCGATAGAATATTGCTGCACCCTGTCAGAGAATTGCCCCAGGTATTCCATCATATTGCGGCTGTATTCTTCATATAGCTTAAAGCGCCCCGGGACTATGGTTAAGTTGGGGCATTTTTTTATGGCAGAGTATAATGTCTCCCCTGTTTGGATTTTGTATGGCTTACATAAGTGGCTTTTGGACAGCACTATCCCGCGGCGGGTGGTTGGGTCGCCGCCTACTATGGATGGAACCGTCCTAAGGTCTAGGGCTTCGCCTTCTTTTAGGCGTGTAATAGCTTCCCAGGCCAGGAAGGCCGAGTTTACATCTATGTGAAAGATTATTTTGTTCGCATTTTTCATATAATCACCGCACCGAATAAATGATTATATCATAGCGAACTACCGTTTTGCTGTCAATACTATGTTCGAGGCAATATTACCCTTTAGCTTTCTTGCAAAAACAACGGCTTATGCCCTAAAAATAAAACTCTCATTGCCAATGCGGCAATTAAAATATTGGTCCCATACATATCCCTGGCAAGCAAGGGCTGTGTTTCGCAAGCGGCTAAAATCATCATGATTAAGGTCAATAATAATCTCACCGCTGGTTAAATCCCCTGCAAGCAATTCTGCCAAAAGTGTTTTGTGGCTATAAATTTCAACCCTTGTGATTGTGATACCCCCATCCAAATCTGCGCCAATATTTAGCACCGGTATGATTTTATATTTTAACAAGTACCTGTGGACACCAATTTTTTCTGCTGGATAAAGGAAAATATTAAAGTCCGGCTCTATTTGGGATTTAATCAACTGCACAGCACCAACCCTAGGAGGCGGTGGGAATTTTTCTGGGCCATATTGGTTCCAAAAATGAAGCCTCATACGGCTGAAGGCACTGCCGTCACATATTCTTATGTAAGCTGGATTGGTTTCCCCAATCCCGTTTTTATTTGCGTCTTCCAAAAGGGGGATGCTGCTTGTATCAAAACCCATAAGATTGGTGGCCGCCACATCAAGGGCAGCCGGGTCTAGGGAGGCCATTACACAATTGGTAAGGATAAAATCTGCCTTCTGGTCATTGTCGGGGACATTTGTAATAAACCCTATGGGCAATGCCGGCCCTTGCAGGTTAAGGGTTAATGCGTCAAGGATTGTGTAGTCATAGCTTCTGATTAAATGCAGGGCGCAAAGGTAGCTTACCAAGTTCTCCCGGCCGTGCATTTCCCCTTGTTCGTTAAAAGAAAGGCCATTGTGACCAAAGCGCCCAGGGTCTGCAAATACCCCATACATACTTCTTAGCCCATAGTGAAGCTTAAGCCCCCCTGTCATCCCCATAAGGCCATGGGTTTTAAATATGGGCAGGCTTATAAAGACATCTGTATACTCGTTAGGCTCCCCGGCATACCAGGCTTCTTCCCGGGTACGCAAAAATTTGGGGAATGCCACATCAACCTGTGTCCCGTCATGGAGGGTAACGGTTTTGTAAAAGCGCTCCCCTTCCCCCAGGGAGTCCAGGTTAACCAGCTGGGCATAGGATGTGCCGTCCAATACCCCATCGCCATTTCCGTCATATGTAATGTCCACATTTGGGTCTATTGCGTTGTTGCCGCTTCGCCCAAGTTTTGCCCAATAAAAACTGGTTTCAACTTCCTTAAGGGATGGGTTTTTGTGATAGCAGTGGGTAGTTCCTATAACTTTTAAAACCCCTTTCGGGCCAGTTATTGTACGGATTTTTTCTGCTACATGGCGTACTATCCGGGGATCTGTAATAATAGCGCGCCCTTTTTCACCTCTTGCGCCCTGGTGTGCGCCTACTAGGTTTACCTTTATTGTCACACGGCTGCCAGGGCGGATAATCTGCCTCAAGCCTTTTGGCCCCAGGGTTTGAAAAATTACTTTGTCCACCATGTCACAGACTTCCTGGTCGCTGATTTCACATGCCGCTTCGGGATTAATTAGCTGGAATGCAAATCCTACATCTTTAACTGTGTTCATTTTACCACCCCTTACTTCACAATATGGTCAAATGGTCAAAACGCCCGGCGTACAGGTACTGCATAGTATTTAACGCCTCTGCGTCTGGGTATGAATATATTTCTGTGACATCAACAACAAAGTTATTATTTCTGGACCACGACCCACCCAGTATTTTAGCGATTTTAATCTCGCCCCATGGGTCGTGTGCAGAGGATTGCAATCTTACCTGGGCAAAGGCTGGTTGATAGTGGAAGTAATGGGTGGGGCTGTTGTAATAAAACACCCGCATATTATGCAGGCCACCACCAACATTGTACCTGTGGGTTAATACCGCATCATTTTTAAGCAAGCCCTTCTTAGGATCAAGGCCTTCCAGCCCATTAGAAAAACCAGGGTCATTGTAGCGGCCAATCCGCAGCCTTGCGTCAAGAAGCCTTACGCCTTTCCGCTCCACATAAAAAAAGATATTATCCCGGGAACGCCTAAGGCTTATAGCGTCTGCAAATTTTTTGGGCAGCCCGGCCTCTTCCCGCCCCATGAAAGTAGCGTTTTGCGAACCTTGGCCAAAGAGTTGCAGGTTAAAGTAATAAAGCCCTGTGTGTGTGACACCTGTATCATCGGCAAGCTGGGTCAAAACGCCTATTCCGCCTTCTATGTACGGGTCGCTGAAGGCTGGTTTATTTATGTTGGATACATACATAACAAGGAGAGCAGGGTCCGCAAGCTGCAAAGGCGGCGGGATTAGTGCCTTTATTGATGGGTCTGGAATGGCGTATATAGATGCGGCTGTTATGCCGTTCATCTCGCTGTATGATGGGTCGCCTTTTTTCATTAGCTCCTCTGCTGGGATAAAAAAACTGCTCATTTTGCCTCCTTTTGCGTTTATATCCTTGCAATATATTTATTCCATATAACTTGTTGCGGTTACAAAAAAAGAGCCGCGCAAATGCGCAGCTCCTTCAAAATCATAACTATTTTTTCATTCCTCACATGGTTTTCAAAAATCAGCCGTTGTTGTTATGTATCAACCCCAAGCTAACCATGATAGCCCTGTCGGCCTTGCGCATTAGCGCCTCGTCCAGCCAGCAGATTTTTTCCCTTAAGCGCTTTTTATCAATAGTCCTTATCTGCTCTAATAGAATTACAGAATCCTTTACCAAAGTTGATGATACGGAATCTATTTCTATATGCGTGGGCAGTTTGGCCTTGTTAATCTGCGATGTAATTGCAGCGCAAATTACTGTGGGGCTGTACTTATTTCCTATATCGTTTTGAATAATTAATACAGGGCGCACGCCCCCCTGTTCAGACCCAATTACAGGGCTAAGATCCGCATAAAAAATGTCGCCTCGCCTGACCTGTTGCATTCTTTCACCTCAAATTTTTCCATAAAGATTCTGTGGCTAAAGTGTTTCCTTTCTTATGCGGTTCTATACATCACGCTTATACATTTATGTAGAGTTTGCTTTTATATATACCCTTGGTACGCGCTTGCCTATACCACACACTATTTCATAGCTGATTGTGCCCACTATATTGGAAAGCGCGTCGGCACATACACCTTCTTCTTTGCTGCCAAGAAGTACAACCGGGTCCCCTGGGGCAACACCGGGTATATGGGTAATATCGGCCATACACTGGTCCATACATATAGCCCCAGCTATAGGGGCAAGCTGATTGTGTATTAGCACATGCCCGCCATTTGAAAGGCGGCGGGGATAGCCATCGGCATAGCCAATAGGCAGCACGGCAATGGTACTTTCTTTACTGGTTTTGTATATATGCCCATAGCTGATGCCGACGCCAGCCTCCAGGCGCTTTACCATACTTACCTGGGCCATCAGGCGCATTACGGGTTTAAGCCCAAGGGGTGCGCATACCCCGGCCATTTCTGCAGAAGGGGGTATCCCATATAGCAGTATGCCCACCCGGGCAATATCCGCAAAAACACTGTCATCTATGCAGGCAGCGCCATCAGCATCTAAAGTCTGGGCTACAGCGCCTGAGTTTGCCATGTGACGTTTCATTATATGCAAACCACGCTTATTTAGTTCGCCAACCACCCAGTCAAACCGGGCCTCTTGCTGGGGCATAAACTCATTGTCTAGCTGGTCGCTTGTGGCAAAGTGGGTATACATGCCTTGGGTAAAAAGGTTTGGATCTTGGGCAATCTCGCATATGGCTTCTATGCTGGCCTGGTTTGGAAGAAAGCCCAGCCGGCTCATTCCTGTGTCAATTTCTATATGTATTGCTGCCCGCTTATTAAACCGGGCAGCGATTTTGCTTAGGGTTGTTGCCCCTTCTTGGGAAAATATAGTTTGCGTAAGGTTATACTTAACAATATTGGGCAAAAGAGGGGTTGGGGTAAAGCCCATAACTAAAATAGGTGCGCGAATCCCTGCTTCTCTAAGCTGGATACCCTCTTCGCAAATAGCAACCCCAAGGGCATCTGCACCGCATTCTAATAAGGTGCCGGCAACTTCAACAGCACCGTGGCCATAAGCATCAGCTTTTACGATACCCATCAAAGACGCGCCTGCACCTAGGCGACTTCTTATAATCGCGTAGTTATGGGCCAAGTTATCCAAGTTAATCTCGGCCCATGCTCTTCTGTATTCCATCTTATTGCGCTCCTATGTACAACCCATTTTTATACTCATGCTCCTTCAAAACCACCCCATGGCAGCAGTCTTTTTGCCGCAATCCGGCGTCAGCACCTCCTTGCGGGCCTTCTTGGCCCGCGTCGTCGGCACTTCCTTGGCTTGCGACAAAAATACGCGCTGCCATGGGGTGGTTTTGAAGGGGCATGAGTATACTACACATTAAATAGCCCATCATCAAGGACTACATTATACTCGAAAACATGGTATGTGACTATTATTCTTTCCGCACCATCGGCATCAAATATTACTAATTTTACAGGAAGCAGGGTTTCATTGTCTACCCATAACCGCGACATGCTTAAATATGGATGATTTCCAGGGACATTTGCCTCTAAAACAGTCCTCACACCCTCATCCATATCGGCTACATTAACACTAACCTCTTCACTTTGTCTATAATTGTGAATAAAGTTGGTTAGGAATATTTCGCTCCGCTCCTGGGTCTCTTGTACTGCCAGGCTTACCCGGCCATTGACCCGGCTATTAAATTGCAAAATCTGCTGCCCATTATTGGCGGTTACGCTGCCTGCTACCTCTGCAGGTGCTGTTACTTCTACCCTATACTCGCCGGTTATACGGGCATGTTGTACGGTTTCGTATACATTTACCCCTTTGTTGGACCTATACTCCACAGTTGCGATAGCCCTAAAGGACTGCATCTCAAACAGCATACGCTGTATTTGCTCAAATGCGCTTATTTCAGCAGCGTCTGCCGGCCCCCTTAACCCGCCGCCACAGGCCCCAAGAAAAGCTAATGTCATAAGCAAGGCCATAAACAAGGCCCATCCTCTTTTTTTCATATTTACCTCCGTTTTTTGTAGTTGCTATATTTATACGGGGGAATGGGTGGGTTTAGACTTATATACCCTTGGGGTGGTATAATTCCCAGCAAAAAGGAGGTAGTTATTATGAAATACGGTTATTGTTTAAGCCCATACTTTGCAAAAGGCGACGCTGGAGGCCAAATGCTATTTAATGCAATTGTAAAAGCCGGTTTCGATTATGCAGAGCTGCGCCTGTGCGAATTAGCAACCCTAACCCCAGAAGAAATCGCAAAACTAAAACAAGCCCTGCAAAGTATCCCCTGCAAGGCCTGTTATGTATTTTTCCCGCCAGAACTGACCCTGGTAGGGCCGGAAATGGATATAGAAGGCATTACTGCCTACCTAGGGCGTATGCTGCCCCTTGCTGCAAGCCTTGGCGCGGAGATTTTGGTCTTTGGAAACGGAAATGCAAGAAAAGTCCCCGATGGGCAATGCCGGGAAGCCATATGGAAAGACTTGCGCACAATTGCAGAAATAATGGACGCAAAAGCCAACGAAACAGGCCTGCGGATATCAATAGAACACCTTAATAAAAAGGAATCAAACATATTAAACAGCTATGGTGAAGCCGTGGCCCTTACAGAAGGCCTAACCCATGTATCAGCCATGATAGACAGCTATCACGTGGCACAAGACGGCCTAACTTACGAAGATGTTTACCATAATCCAAAAGCACTATGGCATTTGCATACAGCCTTCCCAATAGGCCGGACAGCCCCATCCCCCGAGGATGACATGACGCAATACGCTGATTTTGTGCAGATGGTAAAAAAACTGGGCTACAATGGCAGGATAAGCGTAGAAGGCTCCCTGCGGGCTGCAGACGCAGAAGGTGTTGAAAAAGAGGTCAGAGAATCCCTGGCAACACTTAAGCAAATGTTTGAGTAGCGCAAAGGGTTACCCAAAACGACAACAGGATCGCTTTTACCAAAAACGACAACAAGAAGGAGCCGGTAAAGTTGACTATAAAAGCGCGCCTCTACCCACAGCAAAGCAGATAAAGTTAAGAAGCTATGCTCATCATTTATTCATAAGATTAGGGGTGTGGGCAGAGCCCACGGTTTTAAAAACCAGTAAAAAGATAGCCCGGCCACAGGGGGGGTGGGGCCGGGCTTGAGGGGGGATATTTAGTTGTTCCTTAAACTAGGTTTAAGGTCACAGATATAATATTTACCATTTAAAGCGAAAATATACAAGCCCTTAAATAAAATTTATGCCATATGGTTCTAATTCCCAGCTATCGCATATTTCTTATTATATTCACGTCATTCTAATTTGAAAAGATTGGCTGCGATTAACCTAATTATGGATACAATAATAGCATAACTAAACGTAAAAAGCTTATTTATTTCGACCATTGGCCGGGAGATTTGCAATATACGCTAATTTACCTTACCCCCGGCCCCGACTTTGCAATATAAATTAGAATGGCGTGTATTATATTTAATCCGCAGCCACCACAACCCTGCCGAGGCCATCCTAAATACAAATACAATTGCAAATGTAATCCTAAGCCCGTTTACATCCCCGCCAAGGCCGCGGTATATAGCAACCCCGACAATTGGCATTATTGCATTGCTTAAAGTCATAAGGCAGGTATAAACAGAGACAGAAAAACTGCGGTATTCCTCATCAATAACAAGCATCAGGCATTGGAAGAAATTAAGCCCTATTGTAGCTGTAAAAAACATTGCAAGTGCGTGTAAAGTTAAAAATACCGCAGGCCCGGCAGCCAAGGGCAAAGATGTAGCAACAATGATAACAATAGGGCAGAAGCAGAGCCCCAAAATACCAAATATTGTGGGCTTTTCTACCCCATGCTTCTGGTTTCGCTTACTCCAAAATTTAAGTGTCACAAACTGCCCAAATGTTGAAACCACAGCAGTCAGGCTTAGCTGAAACTCATTCATATGCAGGTAGTTGGCCTGGCCTATAAAGTAAAGGGTCCAGTCTATTTGCCATGTCATGTGAAAAAATAGCGCAACAGCAGTAAATATAATAAAAGGTTTATTCCTAAGCAGGCGAGAGCCGGCTTTTTTTATTTCCGCAAGCTGCAGCTTCTTAGGGGGAACTGGCTCTACTGCTTTGATTTTTCTAAGATGAAACGCATTTGCAATCATCATTAGGGCAACAATGCCATAAAACACCTGGTGGGCAATTATTTTCCCCTCTTCACCGGGTATTGCAGCCAGTACACTGCCGCTTATGAGTGGCGCAACCAAAGATATAAATATACCAACCTTGGAGCGGATGGTTAACACCGCATTACGCTTTTCGGCCACAACCACTTCCGGGAAAAAACCCATCCACGCAATGTTGTAGACCATGCTGGACGCATTGGCAAGGGCTAGGAAAATAAGAAAAAGATATAAAGGCTGATTTGTTATAAAACTGATTGTGGACACAACCAGAAAGAAAAATGAAGACGCTATAAGCGCCCCAGAAACCATACGGGCCTTGCTTTTTAAGCTATCCGCAAAAAGCCCTGCCGGTATAATTATAAATAAGTTGAAAATCTGGGGTAAAAACTGAAGCATAGTAAGGTGATAGTCTCCAGCACCCAGCCGTTGGGCAAAAATATTATTGTTGCTGCCCGCAAGATTAAGGGCCCCAATTACAAGCAACCCATCTATTGCATAATTAGTGGTTACAGGGTTGTGGGCGGCATAACTTCTAGCCCGGGTAATATACTGCCCAATTGCAGTAAAAGGATTTACTGTTTTTATATTGCCGTATTTACGGCCAAAGGATTTTTTTATGCTCATGATTAATTCCTATCTATTTACTATCGTTATTCTTCGGTTGCGATTATAATGTAAAAAAATATAAACACAATCCCAACTTGTATAATCGCACAACACGATGAAGGTACATGCTGCGTATTAAATAAGAATGAAATGGGTACAGAAATTACTTTTTAGTAATTTCACACTATCCAACCTCCTTGTCATCCCGGCCTTGAGCCGGGATCCCCACTCTTTTGCAATAGATTATGGGATCCCGTCTCAAGGCCGGGATAAGTAAGTTTTGTTGAAAATTGATTTCCGTGGTGAAATGGCCATGCTGTCTTGACTTTTTAAAGTGATTATTCTAATATAGAAAGGATTCACGCCCCGGAATCATGAAACTTTAATGCTTCTAATTCAATTGTTAAGTGGAGGTAGTCATGCGCACCACCCATATTACAAAACCCCAGGAAGTACAGCGCAAGTGGCATGTAGTAGATGCCGAAGGCCAGCTTCTGGGCCGTTTAAGTTCTCAAGTAGCCCATATCTTACGCGGCAAGCATAAGCCAGATTTCAGTCCTTCTGTAGACTGCGGCGACTATGTGATTATTGTCAATGCCGACAAAATCCGCGTAACCGGCAAAAAGATGGATCAAAAAATTTATGTCCGCCACTCAGGCTGGATAGGCCACCGCAAAGAAACCAAGCTCAAAGATGTGCTAAAGCGCAAGCCCGAATACGTGTTAACCCACGCAATCAAGGGCATGATGCCAAAAAATAATCTGGGCCGCAAGATGTTCTCCAAACTTCATGTATATGCAGGCCCAACCCATAAGCACGAAGCTCAAAAGCCAGAAGTGCTAACTATTATTGACTAGTAAAACTGTTATAAACATCCTACGACTACTGCAACCGGTATTCGGATGTTAAAAAAGGAGATTTTTATGGCAGCTGTTTCATATTATGGCACAGGCAGAAGGAAAAGCGCGGTTGCCCGGGTGTACCTATTGCCTGGCAAAGGCGACATAACAATTAATAAGCGCGGTATAGATGATTATTTTGGGTTAGATACCCTAAAACTTATAGTGCGCCAACCGCTGGAGTTGACGGGTACAACCGCTAAATTTGACATTAAAGTCAATGTTTATGGCGGTGGCTACACCGGCCAGGCAGGCGCAATACGCCATGGCATTTCCAGGGCACTGCTAGAAGCCGATGGTGACTTCCGCGCACCCCTCAAAAAAGCAGGCTTCCTTACCCGCGACCCCCGTATGAAAGAACGTAAAAAGTATGGGCTCAAAGGCGCAAGGCGCGCACCACAGTTCTCCAAGCGCTAATGGAGTATACAGGCCCTTATGGCCTAAACCACATTCACCCGACTTGTTTATTGCATAACAAAGACCCCCGGCCAAGAGCCGGGGGTTTTGTGCAGATGCGGGCATTTGCCAAAATTAACCTTATTTTGGATATATTAAGCAAAAGACCTGATGGGTATCACAATCTATACTCTGTGATGCAAACCCTTAAATTGCACGACATAATAACAATCACTAAAAAGCCCGCCGAAGCTGGGACAGACAACTTCCTGCTAACATGCAGCGACCCAAATCTGCCAACAGATGACCGCAACCTAGTAACCAGGGCAGCAAAGTACATTTTAAAAAAATATAATATAAACCAAGCAATCAACATACATTTGGAAAAGTACATTCCCCAATCAGCAGGCTTAGCAGGCGGAAGCAGCGACTGCGCCGCAACCATAACAGGTTTAAATGCATTGTTAAACTTAGGCATCCCTCTCTATAGCAATGAAAAATGCAGCCTCATGTCAATAGGGCAGCAATTTGGGGCAGATGTCTCTTTTTGTTTGACTGGTGGGACAGCCATTGCAGAGGGCATAGGCGAAATATTAACCCCACTGCCCCCCCATCCCCACTGCTGGGTAGTGCTTGCTTGCCCCAACATACCTGTATCCACAGCCGACATTTTTGGTCAATATAAGCCAATCACAAAGCAAAACAAAAACCATAAAAAAATAATTGATGCAATCACCCAAGGGGATTTGCAAGGTATTGCAGCCAACTTCAGCAACGACCTGACCCAAGTAACCACAAAGCTTCACCCAACAATAAGTAAACTAATAACCACAATGATAGCCCAAGGTGCGCTAAATGCAGCAATGAGTGGCTCTGGGCCTTCAGTATTTGGGTATTTTGATGATAAAGATGCGGCCCAAAAGGCGCACAATGTAATGGAAAAACAAGCAGGAAGGGCTTTTCTTACAGAAATCTATCCATAGGGGGCGTATAATGGCCAAACCAAACAATCCAGACCAGGAAAGGCTGCGGCCGCTCCCAAAACCTATAAAACTAGACTTGCCAAACGAACGGCCAAAACCCCAGCGCCGCCTTCACGACCCAGATGACCACAACCAAAACTACGACTATACACATATCCCAGAAAGTGAAAAACCCACCAAGCGCGACGAAGAACCAGGGCCAGAACGCCCACTAAGCGGCGGCTATTATAAGTCTGCCCAAAAAGCCTATGGCCAGCGCCGTCCCCGCCAGCCCAAGCCGCCAAAACAAAAACCGCCAAAAAGGCAAACCAGTTCACAATCACCACGCCTAGGCAAAGGCGATAGACTATACACCCCCCCAATGCAAAAAAAACCGCTAATTCCAAAACAGGTAAAGCGTATAATGAAGTTTTGGGCACTTGGGATTATCGGTATAGCTTTTATTGTACTGGTAGTGATGAGCATGTTCCGCAGCAATGCCTGGGCTGTATATTTGGATGACCGCTTTATTGGCTATATGCCAATAAATAGAGAAATAGAAACATATACCGTACATGATGACGCAGTGCGCCATCTTTCCGCGACCTATGGCGCAGCTGTACAAGTAAATGGGGAAACCATAGTCCGGGAAGCCCGGGCCCGCAGGGGCGAGCTTATGGCCCCCCCAGATATGATGATACTTCTTTCTCAAAGTTTTTCGTACCAGCTAGTAGCTGCTGCAATCTATATAGACAATGAAAGAGTTGCATTGCTAAGAAATGAATACGAGGTAGAACATGTAGCAAGTGAACTAAAACGCCAATATATACAAGAAGAAAATAACATATACTCTAATTTTGAAGAAGACTGGCAATTAAGAGACACCCTAGTAGACAGTGTAGATGACCTTGATACCGCCAGCGAAGTAATACAGCTACTAGAGAGACCAGTAAGCGATGTATTCGAACATACAATAAGGTCAGGCGACACCCAAGGCGCGCTTGCCATTGAATTTAACACATCCCTGGAGCGGATTGGATACCTAAATAATATTACAGTAGATACAATTTTAAGAGTAGGCGAAACAATACTGCTAGAAACAACACGCCCCCGCCTCACGGTTATAACCATAGACGAAATCACGAGAATAGAAAATATTCAGATGGACATAGACGTAAGAGAAAATGACGACTTACATGTTTCCGTAACCAGGGTAATAACAGAAGGCAGCTATGGCCAGCAGGAAGTACGGCAGCGTATAACAAGCAGAAACGGCATACCTGTGGGCGCGCCAGAGATTGTATCCACACCACGGGTACTAAGGGAACCAATAACAAGGGTAGTTGAAGTAGGTACATCCGAAACAGCTATTTTGGTACGGTAAGTTAGATCTAACACGCTCAGGGGGGCGCTCCCCCGTTTACAAAGGAGGAACATAAATGCCAGAGAAAATTTTAGTAGTGGATGACGAAACCAATATCGTGGAAATACTAACATATAACCTACGCAAAGCAGGTTATGAAACAATCGAAGCTTACGACGGTGAAACCGGCCTTAAAATGGCCACAGAAGAAAACCCAGATTTGGTAATGCTGGATATAATGATGCCAAAAATGGACGGCTATGAAGTATGCAGACAACTAAGATTACACTCCCAAGTGCCAGTAATTATGCTTACTGCCCGCGCCGAAGAAACAGACAAAGTGCTAAGCTTTGAACTTGGGGCTGATGACTATATCACAAAGCCTTTTAGTGTAAGGGAGCTTCTGGCCCGGGTTATGGCCAACCTGCGCCGCAGCAGCGGCGGCCTGTCTGGGGAGCAGCAAACCAGCAATAAGCTGGTATTTGGCGAAGTGGTAATAGACCTGGACATGCACGAAGTAAAGCGCGCAGGCAAAGTAGTAGAGCTTACCCGCCGGGAATACGAGCTGGTGAAGTTCCTGGCCCAGCGCAATACCCAGGTATTTTCCAGGGAGCAGTTATTCGAAAAAGTATGGCAATACGAGCATTTTGGCGATATGCGCACAGTGGATGTAACCGTAAGGCGCTTAAGGGCCAAGCTAGAGCCCGATGATACAGAGCCTACATTCATCCTAACCAAGCGCAAAGTAGGTTACTATTTTACACAGGAGTTTGGTGACGGTACCCCAAATGAATAGTATTAAACTCAAGCTTATAATTATATATGTTGCCGTTGTTATGATTGTAATGATCATAAGCGGCACATATATGCTTTACAGTGTGCGGACGGAAGAAATTTCACGTGTCAAGGGCAACCTTGCTTCCCATGCTGAAATTGTTGAACGTGAAATAATTAATAGATATGACCCCACAGATTTTTGGTTGGCAGACGAATGGTCGATTTTAGCCGCGTATGATTTCCAAAGTATGATTTTAAGTGATCTTGGCATACCTATTGCTCCCCAAGAATTTAATAGGCTTTTTAGTAACCAGCGGTTAAATGACGAAGCTGTCCTTGCAGCCGTGGGGGGGGGAATAGGTTTTACGGTGGGAAGCCGTGCCGTTGATGTAAACCACAATATGCATAGATGGCTGGCTTACGCACGGCCGGTTACTGTCGGCGATACCACTTTTATTGTATATATCCGCGCAAGTATGGACGCCCTAAACGAAAGCCTGTCCCGGCTTATAAGGCATATGATTATTATGATACTTATAGCTGTTGTGCTTACGGCTATACTTTGGTTTTTCCTGGCCAACACTATCACCAACCCTATTGTAACCATGATAGCCCGCGCAAAGGCCATGGCAGAAGGAGAGCTGTCTCAGGAGATACCTGTCCATGGAAATGATGAAATAGGACAGCTGGCCTATAACTTTAACCATATGGCAAGAGAACTTAACCAGCTTGACACAATGCGCAAAGAGTTTGTGGCCAATGTCTCCCACGAGCTAAGGACACCCCTTACTTCTATACGCACATATACAGAAACCCTGCTAGACGGGGCATTAGAGGAACCTGAAACCGCTGCCCACTTTTTATCTATAGTGGACGATGAAGCAAAGCGCATGTCACTTCTTGTCTCAGATTTGTTGGAACTTAGCCGTCTAGACAGCGCCCGCAGCAAGCTGGACCAGGATGTTCTTGATTTGGTGGGGCTGCTGCGCCTTACAATACGCCAAAGCCAAATACTTGCAGAACAAAAAAAGCAGACCATTGCATTCAACAACCCAGAGGAGGCTTGTTTTATCCTTGCCAACTCGCCGCGGGTAAACCAGGTTATTTCTAATATCTTGTCCAACGCAATAAAATATAGCCCGGAAGAAACAACGATTCATGTATCTGTAGAAACCACAGATACTGACCATAGGGTTTTCATCAAAGATGAAGGCGTAGGCATACCAGAAGAAAGCATCAGCCGTATTTTCGAGCGCTTTTACCGGGTAGATAAGGGGCGTGCCAGGTCAATGGGTGGTACAGGCCTTGGCCTTGCAATTGCCAAAGAAATTATAGAGGAACATGGCGGCAATATTTATGCCACCAGTAACCCAGGTGAAGGCACGACAATGGTGCTGCGGTTTAACAGATATTTTGAGTCGGCGGTGGATAGTGAAAATTAATAATCTTTGGCAAGCATTTCACCGTGTGCTGGAGCGCTTGCGCACTGCAAAAACAATGTATAGGCGAATAAAGTTATTTCTAATTTTGGCTTTTGTTGCCCTTGCAATATTTCAGACTGGTCAGTTATGGTTTGTTAATATTTCAAACCGTAACTTTTTTTTATTTCTTTCCAACCAGCGCCGTGGGTCTGTAGCTGATGGACATCATGAGTTTGTACGGCCAATGCGGTGGATTTATGGCGATGGCACAGGGCGGTTTAACATAAGCTATAGCGGGCTTATGGATACACCATCACGTGCATTTTTCGACACTGTGCTTACAGATTTATTTTCAAGCGGGACTTTTGTAAGCGTAGGGGAGACAGATTATGCAAAGCTTTTATCCAACCCAATATTAATGTTCGAATACGCTTTCCCAATGCCGGCGAATATTTTCCCGGTAGCGTTTAACCCGCGCAGTAGTACAGTCCTTACAGGCCAAGGAGTAGATGCATTTACATCTATTGCTATATGGCTTCCTGATGATGGGAACGAAAGTGGGCTTAGAGTTTTTTTTATAAATGATGACGCTGCATGGGAGTTTACTGTGGATTCTGTGGCGGCGGAAGGGTTCCCTGTTACAGCAGTTTCAACCATAGCCTTGCATTTTGTTTCGGCTGCTTTGGAAGAAGAATATGAAGAGTTGCCCCCAAATGTATTTATACCGCGCACCGGTGATTTTGGACAATTTTCTTATTATCCTGTGGTGGTTACAAACCCATATTTTTCTTATGGTCAGGGTCTCGCCCATGTGCGGGGTAAGGTTGCGCCCTTTTTTGACAACCCTGCTACAATAAATTCCCGTGTTGCCGGTGACGGAGTATGGACTTTTAGCAACATTCATGCAACTGTGCGCTATTTTGGTACAGGTGTGCTGGAATATGCAAATTTCAGACCACGCCGTCAGGGTACTTCTTCCAGTTTTATAAGTGATTTTTCCGCAGCCCTAAGTTTTATAAATAATGATGAATATGTAATAAACGAAATTTTCCTTATGGGATATGAGCCTCATGGGGCTGGTTATGTATTTAGGTTTGGATATATTATTAACTATTTCCCTATTTTAATGCCGGATGGCTGGCCAGTGTCATCTCCAGATGATATTTTGCTTGCCCCCATTGAGGTTTATGTGGAAGAGGGATGGGTTGTGTTTTACCGCAGGCTTACCCACAACTTTAGCCTGGACACACAAAACCTGTGGTTGCAAAACAACCGCCTAAACTTAGATGCCATACTCCAAGGACGGGAAGAGCCTATTACAGGGCTAAGCCTAGGTTATAACATGCGGTCTATGGGGAATTTAATATTAGGGTTGCAAGGCTGGTAGGAGGTTTTATTTTTTATGGAATGGGAAAGAGCAAAAACATATATATTACTATTCTTTGTACTGCTTAACCTGACCTTGGGCGGGCTTTTGATTATAGAGCGCCGCCGCTATACCCTATCCCCAGAACGGGAGCAGGCAATAGTAGAAATAATGTACCAAAATAATATAACCATGGATGCCCGTGTTATAAGGCGCTTTGCCCCAATGCGGCTTATGTATGTAGGCGGTTTTTATTATGATGTGGATAAGCTTTCAGATATCTTTTTTGGCAACGCCGCAGTAAACCGGGTTGCAACTGCCCATGGTTATACAATTACCCATGGCCAAGGAGAGCTTACTATTGCCCATGGGTTTATTTCGTACAACAACTCCTCTGGCCATGGCGGACGGGCACAGTGGATGCCAGATGTAGACCGTGCCCAGGCAGAGCGCGTAGCAAATGACTTTGTACGGGCCAATTGGCCTGATTTTAGGCTGGAAGATGTGTTTATAGGGCCAGATTGGGTGCATCTTTCCTATAGGCAGGTATATCGGGGCTATGTAATCCACAGCAATTTTATTGATTTTATTATTACAGAAAGGGGCATTGTGCAAGTAGAAATGCAGTTTGGTCAAGTGCTTGAGATAGACAGGGAGCGCCAACCAATAGCCGCACCAGATGAAGCACTATTAAGCTTTATACAACGGTTTAGGTATCCTTTCCAGGATACGCCAATGACAGTAATACGTATGGACTTGGTGTACTTCCAAGACGAAGGAAGCCCAGACCCCAATGGACGGTATAGGCTAGAGCCTTTTTACCGGGTGTTTATAGGGGGAAATGAAAGAGACCCATTGCTTATTAATGCATTTACTAATGAACTAATAAATTAAAATAAGTTATATTTAGGAGATGAAAAAATGAAATCATTATCGTACGACGCTTATGTTCTAAAGTGGATTGCCGTTGTGGCCATGATTGCCAACCATGTTGCGATTGGGCTTGCACCTGTTTTACCCTTTGGGTTGTTGCTTATTTTATACGCAGCTGGTGGGCTTACCTATGTAATAATGGCATTTTTTGTAGTAGAAGGGTATAAGCATACCCGCAGTCTTAAAAAATATATTGGGCGGCTTTTTCTCTTTGGCTTGATTGCCCAGGCTTTCCACCCTACGGTACTTGGTGTTACGGATATTTTAAAGACAGGGTTCTTTTTAAACATTATGTTTACAATTATCCTGTCCCTACTTGTGCTGCTGATGTATGACAAGATTAAAATCCGCTTTTTATTCTGGGTTTTATTTGTTGTGGCATGCATTGTGGCAATGTTTATGGATTTATTCTTTGTTGGTGTTTTGGTTCCGCTTTTATACTATGTAATCAAAGACGAAAAACGCAGGCGTACAGTGCCAGGGATTGTTTCTGGGATTATATTTCTTATCTTTGGGCTAATTTCCGCAATAACACCTATTGTATATTTAACAACAGGCGAATTTGCTTATGAAATCCATAATATGACCGAACTTTCTGGGATGACAGCGGAACTTATGGCTGCAACACCGGTATTTGCTATTGGCTGCTTCCTTGGGGCTATTTTAATCCGTAACTTTAACAATGACAGGGGCAAGAAGGCCAAGTGGCTGTTCTATGTAGCATACCCGCTGCATCTTGCGATTATTGCTGCTATTATTGTTATCGCGGGTATTGGGGCATTTAATCTTTTTGGGTTTTTTACTTTTTAATTGCCAACGGTATCTTCATTTATAAATGCAAAATCTTCATCTATCAGCATTTGCAGGTAATCGTCAAAGCTATCAGCTATTACGATAATTTCGTCTGGGTCGTGTAGATATCTTACTACCTGGCCGATTTTCCCGCTGGTGGATGGTGTGAAATCAACAAATAACTGTGATGTGCCGCCATTGTTCATGCAATCAGAAAAATGCAGCCAATTGGCGGCCTCTGTGTTTTTGGCGAGTCTGTCGTCCCACCCATCTTCTATTTCTTCTGTCCATGCCAAGTGTTCGGCAAGCATATCACTTGTACCATACAAGGGCTCGTTTATTATCTCTTCAGCGGATTTGATGTAATACGGATACTCTTCAACATCTGAGCCTAGAAAGAAAAATGCTACGCTTTCCTCCTTATACTCCCGCCAGTGCGTGCCGTCCACGTATTCCAGCAATGCTAGTAGCGATTCTGGGGCTAGGGGGTATTTTTCTTTTATTTTTTCTATTTTTTCTTTGGTTGCGCCATGTTTTATGTTTTCGAAATGCTGCCACTCTTCTTTGGCTCCGTTATTTTCATAGGCTTGCTTTAGGCCTTGTACATATTTTTCTGTTAGTGTCATGTTTGCCTCCTAATACTAATCTCTGAAAATCACGTCGACAACCGAGCGGAAAATCGGCGGCTTTAAGCCGTTTTTCGCGATGTGTTGTCGACGATGATTTTCGAGATTAGTATAATAAAAACCGCTATGCGCTTGCAAACACAGGCACATAGCGGTTAATTGTTATTGCTACAATTAAACAACAACCCCAGACATCATAGTAACTTCAACCCCAGCTTCTCCCCACTTCTTAGCAATCAGGTTCATGCCTATGGAGTCGCTGGACATATGCCCTGCTACTACTATGTTGCCTATTTTTTGTTCTTTTACTGCTTTTACATCTTTTTCTGGTACATGCATAAGCACAAGCGTGCCAACCCCGGCTTCGAAGTATGCCTTGGTTATTTCTGGGCCTGGGCCAGTTAGGCCAGACATTAGTACATATATTTTACCGGCATAACTGTCATTACCGCCTACGCGGATTACTGGCTTCCTGGCAGAGTTTTTATATTCTGCTATTTCTTCCAGCGCTTCAACTACATCTTTCACTTTTGTTTCTGGCTTCCCTGCAAACTTTGCATCCAGCACTTTTTGCACATGGGCTTCGCTTATGACATCGGCGGGTGTATGCAGGCTCATGTATGGCATATTAAGCAGTTTTGCTGCGCTTTCGCTGCGGCGGGAGTTGGAGACATGCATACCATAACCCAACTCTTCCACACGCTCGGCCAGTAGTTTTTGCGATTTGTTCCTGGGCATACCCATGGCTTCAAGCTTAAGTATATGGGCGTCCATCACTTTCAGCTTGTCTACATTGGTGTTTCTGGGGTGGTGGGTTACTACGCAGTCATAGCCAAGTTCCTTTGCCAGCATAAGCTCGGCTGTGTCCATATCTACGCCCATTAGTACCTTTTTAATATTTTCGCCAGGTACAGTAATGTCGCAGTCTTGGGGCATTTCTTTTAACCCTGCAAGGGCTAGGGCGCTGTCCCATGTGCGTACAAATAATAAAAAAAAGAGTATAATGTGTGAATGGAAAAAGCATGGGAAGAACTGAAAGAATTTCTGCCGGAGAGTTGGGAAAGCAAAGCGAAAGAATTAGGAGCATTGA
>Ga0131853_10006627_pt1 | contig 20907 bp, 15 predicted proteins | sample TergutLab28metaG_FD_92764 | JGI IMG/M metagenome (GOLD analysis project Ga0131853, IMG submission 92764) | Labiotermes labralis P1 segment gut microbial communities from Petit-Saut dam, French Guiana - Lab288 P1 (version 2) (version 2) | ecosystem: Host-associated > Arthropoda: Insects >...
CTTTCCATAATTACATAAATGACCTTCCTACAGAATGAATAATCCTACCAGAACCAGTAATATTAAAAGATGACACCACATTCACAGTTTCTGGTAAAAAGTTTGATGATTTCTGTTTAGTGTTGTAGTTCTTTCTCATGTGAGTAAATGGTTTACCGACAGTAAGTTGGCCCTAAATATGTATGAAACAAATATAATAAAATTTATATTGAGCAATTCAGCATGGTATGCAAGTATTGGATGTAATGAAAAATATGTAGACTGTAAATGCAAAATGTCTTAGTTTGCAGATTTATAACCACCTGAATTGGAAGAATCATGGTGATCTAATGATTCCTAAGTTATGTGGAACATGTTGTGTTATTAGGTTGATGTTTCAGGTTAGCTACATCAACACTCTCAAAACAGCTGATTTTGTCTATTTTCACTCTATAGTGGGACACAGAATAATTGTAAGAGTGTAATTCATCCAACAGTAAAAAGATAACTTACGTGGAATTCTGAATTATATTTTTATGTTGTACTAACTCTGTATGTTTTGGATTTGTTGCGACTTAGAATAGAATAGATTAATAATCGGGTTCGAGCCCTTCCGGGCCTTATGTACTTAGGCCTTAAGACAGGCCCTTTGTGACCCATATTCTATATTAAGTTAAAAGGAGCCCTGTTCCTTCAACAAAGTTCCAAATGGCACCCCATACCTAATTCCTAATTACCTCCGGATCCAAAAGAAAAGGAACCCAGATATAAATGGCAAAATTACTATGTACAGTTGCCTTCTGCCAGAGTTCTACCTAACTGGAGCCCTCCATAAAATCCTTACTGGAGTCTCCTGTTGCGGAGCTCTCCTTGAACTCTGAATGACTCTCAATCTCAATCCTGCAGGATTAGGGGAAAACCCTGGTACGGCCCAGCTGACTCCCTTTGACCCCTTATTGCGACTTACTCCACACCTTATTTTTACTTTGACTATATTTTGAATCCATGGAATGTGTGATAATGTGTGTGTATGTGTGTATTTATAGTGGATATCACTTTGGAATGTACATATCTGGGTAGGGTGAAGCCTTGAAGAAGAAGTATTCACACTATAGATGTCCGTATTGTCGTAATGGTCAGTAGTTTTGAGTAGCTGCTGTGCCTTTCATTCATTCACTGTTGCAGGAAAAGTACCTTTATTCTTTCTTCACACTGATTATTTATAAACAGTGCATTTCCTTTCATCATGGCTTAATTGACAACAGTATTACTGTCTTTGGCTTGTTTGAACATACTCTTGAATACTTGTGTTGGTGGTTGTTTCAAGCTCAAGTTATTTGAGAAAACTTACTGTATTCAGCCAAATAATTCTTGGTTTCATGCCTACATTTTGCTGTTGGTTAAGTGTAATGTATCAAGGCTATTGGCATCGCAGTTGTAGGTTGGTTGTACTTGAGCTGAAATACACACCTTTTCTTTTATAGAAAAATCTTTCATTTTCTCACCACTCAGCATGGTTTAAAGGATGGTTCAAGTGGGGAAATGACACTCTGTTCTGTGAGTGTACTAGCATTATTGACAGAACTGTCACTTCTTCAGGTAGTACCTGTCCAAACTGGGGTCAATAGATAATCCCATTTGTAGTAGGTACCTGAATAAGGAGAAAATTGCAAGGTCCTGGTGAGACATTGACATCATCATTTAGGAGCTCACTTTATCAGTACCATTGTATGCAATAAGAGCCCCATAAGCAAAGTTCTGTGAGTTATTGAGGGTGCAGAATTGTTTGAGAGTTAGTTGGATATACAAGTGCACTAGATTGTAACTGGCTCCAATGTAAGTGTCACTTATGCCCACAGTTCTTATTCTGTTCTGTATATGCATAGATTTTCTGTTTTAACTCCTCTTGAAGGTACACAGCAGTACATAATGGCATGTATTGATAACTGGGTTGGAATCAAAGTGCAAAGTTGGTGTAAAAGAAATAACTGCAGACTTAAGTTTAAGGAAAATTAAATATTTTTCTTATGGAATTCTCATTGGCATTAATGAATGTATCTACACCTGAAAGTGTGAAAAACTGCAGATGATTATAAAATCATAATTTTGCAGTATATTGCATGAGTGCATTTGATGACTAAAAGGCCTTGCTCTGTCTTTAGGTTGGCATACTTTGAGCGGCAATACACATTCCTGACACGGAACCAACTCATCTCAGAAGTTACAATGCACTATGTAGGGCAGTCTGTCAAACAGTTGTATGTCCTGGTGCTGGGTCTAGATGTTATAGGAAACCCATATGGCCTGGTGCTGGGATTCACTCAGGGTGTAGAAGATCTGTTCTATGAACCCTTCCAGGTATCAAGTATAAGTTTCTGTCTGACAGTATAACTGAAAAGGTGTGCTCCTTCCACACAACAGCAAATCATGTTCCTGCTTTTTCAGGAAACACTGAAAACTGAGTGCATATGAATGGATCATGGTAGACTAAGAGAAGTATGCTGCTTGGTATATTCAGTCACTGCAGACATACTGATTAAAATATTTCTTCTGCAAAGATTTTAAGTTATGGTATATGGCATTGGTGCTAGTATTGTACATTTGTACATCTTCACTGTCATTTATTTGGAGTGGTCTTTATCTTAAAGCATTTGTGATAATTGTGCCTATTAAATTAAGTTTCAGTAATCACATTCAGTACTAATTATAGACCACAGAGAAGAAAAGGAACTTGCAATACAGCTTCACTCATTCATTCTTGCAAAATTTGTATTAAGACACTTCGATGTTAATGGTTAGGAGACATGCCAAAGAAAATAATAATTGCAGGTCATTGCGGCAGGACATAATTTCTGTGCCACATATGCAGCAATGTGGTAGAAGGACAAAGGACTATTTTTATGTGCAAGTTAGTGCTGAACTATAATGTGGACCTAAAATATGGTATATAACAAGATAGGAATGAAAGTTAAGTTTGTGAAGGATAATTACACATAAGAAGTTTTTATGAGTAATTGATGCAATAATTTTTCCTAATGATTTACCACTGTGAAAATGAGAATGTCACACATTCTAGGTCACTTTATAGTCTGATGAATGCTGTAGTTACAAAATATTATAGTATACTGAAAGTCAGCCTTAACTGTGTTACCTTGGTATGACAAATAGGGTTTGTTTTTAGGGAGCCATCCAGGGACCAGGTGAATTTGCAGAGGGTTTGGTCTTAGGTGTACGCAGTTTGTTTGGACACACAGTTGGTGGTGCTGCTGGTGCTGTTTCACGCATAACTGGAGCTATGGGTGAGATCTTGTTTAACCTTGTCCTTGTATTTGTAATCACATGAATAGCATGATAGGAAAAACTATGTAAGCTGTAATGTTATGCTGTCCAGTAATGTTTACTGGCTGATAATAAATTGTGATAGAACTTCACTACCCTGTTGTAATAATTTGAACAGTAATTGGCTTATTTGAATGTTGGTTGGGTGTAACACACCTTCTGAAGCATTTCACCTATCATGTTTTAATGTAAGATGTGATAATTCTTCCATTCTACACATTCTTAGAGAATAATCTAAGACTTTAGACAGATCAGTGACTTCCAGATCAGTCATCGCCCTCTTTGCACTGTTTACATGGTCAAATAAGAAAAATATTCAGCATCTGTTCCTGTAAAATCAACACAACAGCAGCATGAAGCTTAATACTGTGGTACATGAGTCTTCCCATTTTGAACACACTTGTTGCAGCTTTTGCATATTGCGGAATAAAAGTTATTGCCAATTGGTCACTGGTGACACAGCAGCACTGTAGACTGCCTTTGTGGTGTCAGATAGTACATGTTCAAGGTTATATGCTGGATTGTTGAGGACCTTTGACTGTTTCATTAGTATGAACAGGAATTTAAGGCAGCAACAGAACACTTTTCAATGGCTGTACAACACATTTCTTCAGAACTTCTGGCTTCATCCAACCAGACATCATCTCACAGTAAAATGCACTGTTCACTCTTATGCCTTCATTCTTCGCAGTGTTCAAGATTAGGTCCTTGCAAGTATCAGACAGGTACTTTTTCTATTGTTGGCAGAGATTTAAACTTCTTTTATGGTAGCAGATGTGCATTTCTTTACCAAATTTTGATGTTTGCTCTCAGGCTTACATTAATGAACTACACTTTGTTACCAGTGATAGTATGACCACAACAGTGGTCATTTCCACATGATACCAAATCAGAGGGCAGTTATGTATTGTTTTCAGTTGCATTCATTTCTGTTTACTTTTACACAATGTTTACGGAAGTGAAGTCTGCTGCGAATGATTTAATAAACAGGACCTTGGTTAATCTTCAAGTGGTTGGCCACTTCATTGGTACTTGGCCCCTTAGTGATAAAAAATTACACAGATTTCTTCATTTTATTTTGCACTTCAATCATCAATGTGCCATAACTTTTTTTGCATCATTGATACTTGTTGGGCCCTTTGTTTTAGCAAAATATCAAACACTGTGACCCTAGCGTACAGGTGATCACTGATGAATTGTCAGCACCTTTTACACGGCGGTTCTCAAACATTTGTGACTGTACGCTGCTCTTTTTTATGTGTGTGACTGGAGTGGCCTGGTGGAGCATGGTAGCTGAACAGTCAGGGTGAAATACATGAGGTTCACTGTTTGCATTGCACCTAAATGGGCAGAAGAGTCACCCTTTAAAGTACACGCACCTTGCACATAATTTTCTGTTTTCTCTTCAGTGTTATTGTGAGGAGGACATAAGATGTGCCATGAATTGTGACTGAAACTGTCTTACATTTTGTGTATGTTTTATATTAACATTATTTTACTGTGTTCACTACAGTAATGGTATTTACTTACATAATTTGATGAATACTGCTGGTTTCTCTTAAAGGGAAAGGCATTGCAGCAATAACATTTGACAAGGATTATCAGCGCAAGAGACGTGAAGCACTGAGCCAGCGTCCATCTAATGTACAGACAGGACTTGCACAAAGTGGCAAGGGTCTTGTTATGGTTAGTAAGATTCTCCTGCATATTCTATATTCAGTTATTCAGTAGCATGGTGAAAATTTAATATTTGCATTATTGTAAGAATTTCATAGCTAGAGTGTATTTTGAGCGGTACCTGCACACTGTAATGTCCATTTGGGATGAGCTTTCTTTGTTCACATCTTTAAATAATTTGTGTCAGAGTCACTTGTGTCATAGTACTCATGTTTATAGCTCTGTCCTTGCTGTGGATTTTACCAGTATTTTAAGTTATGTATACCTGTGTGTGTTTATAGTGTTGTGTATATCTTCAGATGACTGCACTTCTGCGTATACCCCAGAAGTGTGGCCCATTTTCAGTGCTTATGTTGTATGATCAAATACACATTTCTCTTGATAATTTGTACTGAAGCATCAGTGTGGGGTGTGCTCATTAAGGCATAGTTTGACATATTCATGCGTAATTTTTAGACTTTCTATTTGGTGTGAGTTTTCAAATTGTTGCTGTTTTATACATGCTGTTTAATTTTCATTTAAAATTAAATTAACAAATTTAAGTTCATCCAGTTTTTAAATGTCTGAAGCAATTTTGAATTAATTCCCCTTTCTTCTGTGTTAGAAATCTGTGAAATTTTTCTGGAAACAGAAAAGAATATTCATTGGTGAATGCCAAAGAAGGTTGGCCAGATCTTTATACACCATATACAGATATAAATGAGGCTGAAGCCAGTTGTGGGGCCTGCCCACCCTCCTGTTCAGTTGGTATCTGGGGCTATTTCCCTGGGAATGAAGTGATGAAGGCTTGGAACTGAACACTCACCATCATGTAGTACTGAATTTAAGAATGCATGGAGCTGTGTCTCCATTCCATAGGCCTTCATGATGGGATGCTGATGTAATTGTAGGGACAAGTTCACCTTCATGTAGGTTACAGTCACATTTACTCTGTCTTATTCCACATTTGAATTTATGACAAGGGTTCTGATCAGGGCTTAGTGGGGTCCAGGGTCAAAACACATCATCAGCTATCATGATTTCGCCCTTAATATTTTTCAGTTCTTGGAAATGTTAAAACAATCAATGCATACTTATACTCAGTAATTTTACCAACATAAGATGCAATAGGTAATAATAATTTGTTTTTGCATTTTATCATATAGGGTGTTGTGGATGGAGTATCAGGAGTGATCCTGAAACCAATATCTGGAGCAAAACAAGAGGGTGTGGAAGGATTTTTCAAGGGAGTGGGTAAGGGTGTTATGGGACTGGTAACGCGACCAACAGCTGGAGTCATTGATTTTGCCAGTGGCTCATTTGATGCAGTGAAGAGGTATGTATTGCCTGCATTTTGTGTTATATTACTAAATTTATTACCTCTGAAAATGCAATATGAGGGTTCTGAGATGTGAATGCTCTCTATCACTCTCCATCCCTGTGTTTGTGTGTGTGTGTATGTGCATGCATGCATGTGTGCATCTCTCTGCCCATCCCCTTTGGGATTTTAAACCTCATATTTGTCATTTAGTTTGCGACAGTTGTTTAACATCACAGCGGATGAATCAATTTGTGAGATGGGAAAGACATTATTTTGTAGCATTGTGCAAATATAAATGCTTATTTGCATTTATTATGAACACCTGGATCTGTCTGTATGAAATAATATGATAAATTAGGGTACAGGTAGTACATGAAGGCAAAGTCGAATGATTGATGATGTCATATTCATGTGTTTGATCTATAATTTGTAACAGAAAATTGTAGCTAAGAATATGATATTTACTTTCTCATTGTTCCTTTTTGGTGTGGTGTTTTTTTATGCATGTCCACTCACACAGAATTGGTTTCTATCCAGAAATCATGTCATGTTCAGTATGGATTTTTGAAAAACTTCAAGCTCCGTTCTCTGTTCTTCATGTATGTGGGGTCATGTTGCTGGATAGTTTGTGCCCAGCATTTTTAGACAACTTAATGCTCTCATCTGGAAAGGTTGAAATGTTCAGTAAGATCTGGGGTTTTTTGACCCTTGAAGATGGGACTGTTACATTGTCTCAAAATAAATATATAATTTGTGACACCAACAAATGCATCCTTCATACATACAAGTGCACTTCTGTATCACTTCTACATGTTTCAGAATCATTTACATCATACTCAGGGTGCTCCACACCAAGATTTAAAACTTACTAAAATAAAATAAATTACAAAAGTAATTTGTATTATATTACAATATTTATATATATATATATTATATTTTTAAAAGTACTGTTTTAATAACTGTTTGTGAAACCTACAAAGTTAACATCAGCTGCAAGAATACTGAAATGTAATGTGAATTAATTTAATAATTTATTATATTTTAGTAAGTTTTAAATCATGGTGTGGAACTCCCTGAGGATGGCATAAATGGCGCCAAAACATGTAGAAGTGATATAGAACTATATTTGTATGTGTCAAGCGTGCATTTGTTTGTGTCAAGTGTGAAATGTTTAATTCAGTCAAAATACATGGAATGAATAATGTCAAAATAATTATCTAGAAGTATTAGGCACCAATTATCCAGGGGCGTGGTGCCACATCCCAGAAGAACAGAGACCTTAAGTGCTCCACTGCAAAAGCCTAAAACTGCATAGCTTCAAGTTTATTTGCAGAATTGTAATATCTGTTCAATTGTCACTCAACATTGGCTGGTTTAGCTGAATCCTATATTGAGCAATAGAATAATCTCTACAGCAGATGTCCACTACTGCCGTTTTTGAGATTCCAACCTGTTTTACAAGTTTTGATTGCTTGTTCATGGCTTTCAGAGCAGCTGAGATGAGTGATGAGGTAACAAGGCTACGACCACCACGTTTCTTTCAGCAAGATGGTCTTGTGCGTCCTTATGTACGCATACAGGCAGAAGGCAACAAATTGCTTCAGGTATGTTTTCGGAATTTTAGTGGATAATTGAACACATTTTTGTGTTTTTTTAAAACATAATGATGAATCTTGCTATATTGACTTCCTAAAATTTATACTGCAGAATTTATCATCAGCTGCATTACACTCTTCTGTATTTTACATAACATCTTCCAGTATGTTTTGTCAATTCAGCAAGTACCCTAAGAGAGTAATGACATTAACATGAAGATGAAAGCACAGCTGGACTCAAAACATTAGCCATCATACCCCACCTCCTATTATTAACATTTTTATTATGAACTGATGGTTTTAATTCATTTTTACTTTAATTTTCTCCCTAACAACAAAATCACCTGAAGCATTTGCGTTTGAACAATTTGACATATTTTCATGAAACTTTGCATGAACAGTATGCCATTGTAGAATACCCCAACATCGTACTTTTTAAGTTCTTACTGTCAGTAATAACAAAATGGCAGACACATGAACTTGTAAGGTGGAAGTTACAGTGGCATCAGTTACTTGTAGGTTCTTATATGTTTGTAGCCATTGGAAAAATTTTCAACTTTTTTAAGGTAATATTTTTTAGAAGGTAAAAAATGACAGTATCACAGTTAAGTGAAAATGTAATTGCCACCAGTACTTGTAGATTGTGGTCAAATTGTGAGAATAAAGAAAGAACTGTTGCTACCATACAAATAATGCACAATATAAAAAAGCATTTTTTATGTGCCATGTATGTAATTTGGTAAGATGTATTAATTTGAATGTTTTTCTCCTTCAGGAACTGGAAAAGGGCCGTTATAGCACTACTGATGTGTATGTTCACCATTTGGCCATTGTACCAGGTGCTAAAGATATTCTCATGTTGACAGATAAACGTGTTATGTACATTGTGCACAGTGACATCTTTGGTGGATGGCAGGTACTTGCAGATATTTCTCCCTTTTGCTTGCAACCCATCCAGCATTGCTAGTGAGGATATGGGTATCAAACTTTGGGTCAAAGAAGCCAATGCTTGTATTTTTGGTCACACTAGAGGACTGCTGTTTTTTGTATTGAGGTTATGGCCTTCTCAGTTGTGACATCTTGTAGTCTTACACGGTGTCTTTGTGGGTTGTGTCACCTCCATTCTTAGGGATGAATGAGTAGGACAGTGATGTATGTCAGGTTATACAGACAGGTGCATGGTAGATGGCCACTTAAACCCACATGTCTGCACCACTTAAGATGAGTTGTAACAACATCCAGATATAAAGGCCATGGCAATGTGGATGGGGAAGTGATACTGATATACTGACATCATTGTTATTACTAGGTAATATTGTTTTGGGGGGCCAGGATAGTGCCTTGCTACAGGCTAGATGGTTCAGGGTTCAAACCCCAGTGGGGACAGATTTTTTCTTCTCCACAACCAATCCAGACCAGTCCCGAGGCCCGCCCAGCCTTCTGTGCAATGAGAACCAGGGCTTATTTGTGGGCATAAAGTGGCTAGGTTGTGGCATTGACCACCTACTCTCATCTAACACCAAGGTTATGAATGAGTAGAACTGTACCACTCCTCTCACTCTGTGCCTGCATGGCATTTACCCTCTACTAGTGTTTTTATTGTTAGTAGTGGCAGCAGTCTATGTAGTGGGTCCCTGTCACCACGGCATGGCAAGTCCTCAGGTTGTCGATAGAGGAACAGCCTCCGATAAGAAGGGTAGCTGCGAATAAATTGAATAAGCAGTCTCGGACAGCCCACGAGGGGTGGTCCTTCAGCTTGGGGGTTGGGCGAGGTGCTAACAACCCCTCCCTGTAAAACACTTATGTTACGAAACATTCACATGTGGGATGTATTTTTTGTGAATGCTTGTGAGTGCGGTAATGAAACTTCGGGTTCCATGAAATGCGGGGAATTTCTTGCCTAGTTGCAAACTAGTTAGCTGCTCAAGAAGGACTCTGCACCATGGAGTAAGTAAGTGGCAGCAGTGCTTCTGCTGCTGCTGCTGCTGTTAACTGCCACTCCATCTGCCGTTCTTATCATTCAGTCTAGAACTATGCAAGTATAATAGCTGTGCTGATTATCCTATCATCCACCATATAGATTAGGTGCTTGGCTTAAGGAGAGAGGATAAGAGGATGTACCACCTGATGAAGAAGACAGGCATGAAATTGGTCTTTTTTTATGGTAATAAACTGAAAGTTGAACATCCTGGAAATTCTGTTTGTTTTGTCTTTCCTTTTGTTTTACTTTTTAATTTTGTGGTTAGGTGGAGTGGGACTATACCTGGGAATCACTAAATGCACCACCCCGAATTGTGGAGAAGGGTATTTTCCTCTCAACAGGAGAACAGAAGAAGAAAGTGCTTGGTTTTTTTGGACATGGAGAGTCTGGCAAGGTGATTCTAATTCAGTCAAAAGACATAAGAGAGGTGAGTAGTGTTTTTTTTTGTCTTGCCCTGTTCCTTATTTCATCATAATGGTTTTTAAACTGTTAACTGCATATCTCTAGAATTCATAGATTTAATTACCTTTTTTTCAACCAATAGTCTGTGGAAATTCTGGGCATGGAGAATGAAATAACTGAGTGAATTAAAAAAACCCAAGAAATTTTAAATTGAATAAAAGGGAGTTACTTCAAAATGTAGCTGTCACGTGTGTACCATAACAAGATAATTGTGTTTTGTTTCTTCTTTCCACTACTGGAATATTCTAATTTATGAGACATCATCCAATAAAGTGGTAGATATAGCCAGGAAGTCATTATATTGTGCCTATAACTGATAATAAACTATACAAAATGCGTGGGTGCTGTCACCATGAATGACCAGAAGAAATGTGTCCTATGACATGGACACTGTGAAAGAATGTTGAAGTGCACTTTAAGCTTTCTTCTGAATGTGTGCATTACGTATAATTTTATTTTGACATAGAAACCACCCATGACTAGCAACACGTGGCAACATACAGCTAAGGTGAATTTTGTGCATTAGTATATATGAACAATTAAATTAAATTTATTAATTAATTAAAATTTGTTATTGCAGAGTTTTACTGAAATTTATCTACATGTCCCAGGTTTGATTACAGTCAGACTCATTAAAAGACACTTTGTGACACTTTGCCTTTCTGCCTGCATTTTGAATGTCACTTGCTCAGATGTGTATCACAATGATATATATTTTGAATGTCATTTGTAAACAGAAATGATGAGTATCCATTTACTGTTCATTGTACATTTTTAGAAAATGAAACAAAAGATATTTTACAGTCTACAGGCAGTAAACATGTCAGAATTGTTACACTGTGTATACCTACAGTTGTTTATAGAGACCATTTCTATGTGCATTATAACTATCTGTGTTGGTGTGTGTGCATGTATACATGACTGTGCATGCATAATATGTGTATGTGCATAGTGCATGTTGATATCCATTTCTTAAATATTTATATATATAGTTTCCCATCATTCCTCAAGGGAACATAGGGCCCTCACAAAGTTTCGCCATCTGACACGATTACTGGCGAGTACTTTGACTTCGTTCAATGTTTTGCCTTGGTGTCTAATCTCTTCAAAGATTGTTCTGTGCCATGTTGTTCAGGGTCTGTCACAGGATCTGGTTCCCTGAGGATTCCACTCTAAGGCTGCTTTTGCTATGTCACCCGGTGGTCGGCAAAGTGTGTGGCCCAGCCACCCCCACTTCCTCTGCCGAATTTCCAGTTCAATTGGCTTTTGCTTAGCTCTCGCCCACAGTTCTTGATTTGATATTTGGACCGGCCAGAATATTTTCAGTATTCTGCGGATGCATCTATTGATGAGAACTTGGAGTTGATGTATGATGGTTTTAGTAAGCTTCCAGGTTTCACAGCCGTAAAGCAGGACAGACTTTACGTTGGTATTGAAGATCCTAATTTTGGTGTTATTAGAGTATGCTGTCGATCTCCAGACTGTATCCATTTCTTAAAGGAAACCTCTTTATTTATTTTTCCCATCACTTTTTTACTGATCTGAATGTGAGAGTTATGGTTTCCATAGCAGCAAAACCTCTGCTGGTGCTCTGCTGTGTTCTGACATGAGGCAGCCTCCTTGGTGGTGACTAACACATAATGTACCCCACTGCCTCCATGTTTGGAGTAAATGTGCGTACTTATGATGGTTACTTCATGGAACACTGATACTCCAGCAGGTTACTGTGAGGGCATTGAAGACACCCCAACAGTTTGTGTTTAGATATTATTTTATCTGCCTTTCTCCAACTTTTGGTAGGTACCAATAATAAGTGTTTTATTTTGGAAAAGTCTGGATGATGCTTTTCTTTTGTGCATGTATTTTTTTGGTGATTATGTAACTGTTATTTCTTTTTTTAGTGGTTGGTGAACAAAATGGTTGAGCTAATGAAGCTGTAGTATCATGTCATCATTGTCACTGTGTGGTCCAGATGGTGGACACAGTTTCTGTCTCCTCAGTGCATGGTTGGTAAGGAAATTATGGGCTTAAAAATTATATGTGGAATCTTCCTCATGATGTTGTTTCACTATATGACACAAAGTGCAGCTTACAGCAGCAACTGTTCCAACACTTTTGCATCTTGAAGCTGTGTTTTCTACAACTTTTTTCATCCTCGCAATTTAAACACCAAAGTATTTGGAAATAGTCTGTTTAAGTGGATGATAAGTTTGTGTTATATGGGCTACTGCTGTCAGAGCAATTAGTTATACAAGGGAAGAGTGTGTTTGTTTATCTTGTTGTTATACATCAGTGATATGGAAATATGAGTGGGCCATTTAACAGAAAGGGACAAATTGTTCATTACAGGCCACAATATTAGTTTTTGTGATCAGGGATGTTTTCATTTATTCACTAACCAAAAATGTCTTGCCTGGAGTGTGACATTTATATAGTAATTTATTCTAAAGACTTGATTTGTAACAGACAACAGCGTTACATATTGTTTAAAAAAATGCTGATTTTTATATTTTGTTTGTTAATGTTGATAAAACAGATGAAGGGTATCATTGTGTATGCTCTTTATTTGTCAGTGTTCTTTGTGTAAGGGTATATGTTCCTTGGGATAATATTTTGCTAATGAGGACAGTTCTTGATCATCATAACTGTAATAGTCATTTACTGTGTTTAGTTGCCTTCAATGTCCCTACATGCCCAGTAAACAAGAAAATTTACTGAAACAAGGTCAAGATAGATCTGCTGTGACCTCAGTAACTATTGTGACATCAGAAAATAAAGAATTACAAGCTATAAAAAGCAAATAAAGGCATAATATGTTAAATTACAGCTACTTAACAACCAGTTGATGGTACTGCAATGAATGAGTAATTAAAGTAAGGGGATTTGGAAACCTACAGAAGGTGGATCTACACATTGTGGGAAAAATAAAGGTTTGTGAACATAGACCTACTATAGCATGGCCTCCAAGTTATGGCCTCTTGAAGTTTAGAGAAAACGTTCAAAGTGCCTGAGCTCCAGTGCAGCATGTTGTACATCTGAACAGTTATTAAGTGACTTGCTGGAAAAACCCAAGTTTCATATGAACCATCTCAAATCCATTCTCTAGTGTTTTTGCGAGTCCTGGACATCACTGACTTGTGTAGCATAAAAAGTAGGCTTAAATGTCCCCAGAGATAAAATCTGAGGGATTTAAATCAGGAAATGACTAGGCCATGCTGATGGTCCACCTTGTGCTAACAATTTATCTAGCAACACATTCAAGAATTCCAAAACTGCAAGAAGAAAATGTGGTGGAACATTATCATGCATGAACCATAACTGAATCCTAGTCTGCAGATCCATGTCTTGTAATGGCTCTGGAAGGACCTTTCATAGGAAATCATTGTAAATAGCCCCAGTCAAATGTGGTGAAAGAAATTAGGATCCCAGAAGTCTGTCTTCTGCAATGCCAAAATCAAGTTGACAATTTGAACAGTTTCTTTCATTGTCAGGAGGCCATGACCCATGCTTCAGAAGGCCTCTGTTCACAAAACATTTTTATCTCGTGCTGTGATGTAGGTTCACCTACCATTGCTTTGGCACTCTGTACATTCATTCTTGTGATAAAATATTATGTTTGTAAGTACATTTTTATTTCATATATACTGCTTGTGTAGTTTATAAGCAATGCTTAGTATGCCACTACCCTTAATAGGCTAAGTCTCCAGCTATTTTACTTTGTATTTGAGGCTTGTCCAGAATTATCCCTGTGAATTCTAGATGTTACATCAGTTAAATCAGAATATTTGGTTTAAGTCCATTCTGTATAAGGAATTACATTAAGCTATTTGATATGTTCCATATTCCTTGCATTAATTAGAAGCATAAAGTATGTTAAAAGACCAACAGATGTGCTTGGTTGTAAGGATATAATTTTATTGTATAGTGGTCACCAACGTGTTTCAGCCACTCATGTGGCCGTCTTCAGGGTGGCGAGAACAAGAATACAAATATAATTAAAACGTGTCTAAATCACTCCACAGTTTTAAAAATCATGTAGCGTTTGGTTAAAATTTATGGTTGAATAATGAAAAAGCAATGAGAATACAATATCAGGAGTTGAAACATGGTTCTGTGAATGACGTACATAGAAAGTACATGTGGTGAATTATCATCCTGTAGTAAAATGTGTTTGTGTCTATATATATAAGTGTGTTAATACATCCCATCTGGATGTACCTTTATCAAGTACTGTTTCACCTTTCTCAAAATCTCCATGTGATACCTCAAACAACAATTTTAACTTCTGATATTTCATACTTATTGCTATTGTTCAACCATTAATTTTAACCAAAAACTACATGATTTTTAAAACTATGGAGTGATTTAGACACATTTTAATTTTATTTATGTTTTTGTTCTCACCACCCTGAAGATGGCCACATGAGTGGCCGAAACATGTTGGTGACCACTATACAATAAAATTATATCCATAAAACCAAGTGAATTTGTTGATCTTTTAATATATTTTGTACATTAAGCTATATTTGCTTGTTTTAAAATATGATCCAAAATTATGTTACTATTACAATCACGCTGAATTGAGGAAGAATTTAAAACATAAAAACTTGTCAGTAAAAACTGAAATCTTCTTGCATGCCCAGCTAAGTGTGTAGTGGTTGCGTCTTATGTAATTACAAAGGGACTGAGTTATGTAATACGTAAAGCATACGTTGTGCATAGTTTCATCCGGCCACAAAGAAGTATGCTATGTATGTGTTACTTTATTTTGTACCTGGTTTGCGATATGTTTCAGTTTTGTTTGTGTGAATATTTTTCTCATAATGTATATCGGAAGCAGTTACAGTTGTGGTTTGTATCTTGCTTCAAGTGTTCTTTTTGGGGGTGGCAGGTGGGATGAGGGGGATGTAGTTTGCTGTTTACGACAGGTAGTGCACTGAGTTTGTGAAAGAAATTGTGATATTATGCTTGAAAATGTGAATCTCAAATTTTTTTCTGTGCAATTTGTCCTTTCATCTCATTAGGATTAACAAATTTTGGCCCTCTTATAAATAGGGAAATCACAAACTTCTGGGCTGTTTATTTTCAGTATACCCTGTCAAATAAGCAGTTGTGACATACTGTTTTCTTTGTCTTTTATGCATAATCCTACCTCTCCTTCCATATCTTCCATATGCTTACACAGAACTTGTAAATAAACAAACTATGAAATCTTCCTTCATTTCTGATTGTAGCATGGCACTTGTAGTACACAGTGATATATGACTACAGGAATGATTGGATAGTCTTGTCGGGAAAAGGTGAATGATCTTCCACTGACTGGACCCTCTTTTTTTTATTTTGTAATAATAAGATTTCATAATGATGTTTGTCTTAGTTGAAAACACTCTGTAAAAGAAAATAGTATGGCAAGAAATGCAGATATTGAATTGGTACAGTTTGTCATTTGAAACTTGAAGTGCAGGAGAAGAGTTTGAATAAATCCTTTGGAATTTTGGGGAGAATGATTTTGGTATGCTGTTTCATTGTGTAGGGGCACACAGTGGCGCAATTGGTTGAGGCACTGCACTACAAGCTGGAAGGTCACGGGTTCGATTCCTGGTGGTGTCATTGGAATTTTTCATTGACATAATCCTTCCGGCACCACTATTACCCTGGGGTTGACTCACCCTCTAGCAGAAATGAGTACCAGGAATATTTCCGGGGGGGTAAAGGCAGCTGGTGCATAGGGCTGACAATCTTACCACCTTCATGTGTCGATTGTCTTGAAATTTGGGAGCCTCAACCTCCTGGAACCCTCAGGGCCTGTCCAGGCCTATAATGGGATTGCTTTATTTTATTGTGTACCAGCTTCATGTCAGCAGAATCAACTACTGGCTTACCACAGTTACATACAGTAAGGTGCCATTTCTTGTCTTCTTATAGCAATGTAGTAATGTAGGTAAGTAACGATGAGAGAGCCCTTGAAAAGGTTTTCACACATCACACTTCCATTAGTTGGCTGTACTAATAATAGGATTTATAATTTTATTTTATGTGTATTCAGAATCAGTTTATGGTTAACAATTTATGACTCTCTTGGCATTGAAGTTTCATTTCGTTTCAAAGTACAGCAGAATTCCTTTAATCAGGATGCTGTTACTCTGTAAATCCTGATACTTGGCAGTTGGACATGGTGTTGTATAACTGGTTTATGGCAGTGCGTTCTGGAGGAAAACCCATGACTGGACCTATGATAATTCATAAGCTAAGTCTGTATGGTGAAATGAAAATAACTATCATGTTCACACTCTGATGGCTGGCTGCAAAGCAAAAAATAAATAAAAAAAAACTGTAAGAAATGAGGATAGTACAGTTATTGTTTGATCATCTGGGATATTTGGTAATCCAAAACTTGTCCAGCCCCATTCGTGCCAGATTAAAGGAGTTCTGTAACTGGTACCTGCACTGTCCAGTACTGGAAACTACTGCTGCTTGATGTTTTAGTCTTGAATTGTTAGAGTATCTTTTTATTTGTAGGAAAATTTATTCTTATTTTTGTTAGACAGTAATTGTGTTGTGACTGAACCCGTGAAAAGTTTTTCAAACCCTTTATTTCTTACCCACTGAGAGATCTTTACTGATACCTGTGTAATGACAATTGGTTTCCTGTGTAGTTGATTCCTACTGGAAAAATGCAAATTTGATTTGCAGAAAAGGGCTGCAATTTAGTACAACAGGATCAAAGAAAGATTTTAGTCTTAAGTGGTTCCCCCCCCCCAATAATGTAGTTGTCTTTCATTCTTTAACTCACATTTCGTATCAAAAATTCACAAGACTCACAGCTCATGTAATTATTATGGGCGGAGTTATATTTTTTAAAGTTGTAGTGACAGGGCAACTGAATGTTACATGGAATGTTCAGTTTGTTCTTGTGTTTTGTGCTTCAGTTTGTGCCTCCACTAGGCAGCGTTCTTATGCAAAAGTTGCCATGTTATCATAGACACCTAAGATGTACATACCTGAAAAATATAAGGCTCTATTTCTTCTTTCATCAGCATTCGTAATGTAAGCTTAATAATTATTGCAGCATACATTAGTTTGCAGTTTGTAGGCAACCATGATTAGTCATCATTTTTAGATCTAGTGAGTGATGTATACTGTGTTAGGCTGCATGTCAATCTGCATGAAATACTTAAATTAGCATTTCTATAGTTGGCATTTGATTTTATTGTGGCTGATAAGAATTTACTTTCCTTTGCAAGATATGTTCACAAAATTACATCCACAGAGGGCAGGGCCCTATGTTTATCAGGTACCAAAACAGACTTAACATAAATTGTACTTGCACGTGTTCTGTGTACATAATTGTATATTTAATGATGAGCACTAGCTTTCTTCCCAAAGTAGTTTGAATGAATGAAAGGACATTAAAATATCTGCAAAAATTGCATATATTATTTTGCTATTAAAACTGAACTGTGCACAAACAATATGTTTATTATATACACTGGTGTTAAACTTAATGCTATCATTCTGATCAAACTCCACATTTGTGTCCTTTCCTTCTGTTCTTTGTAGAGTATGGGATCATATATCTGTTGTTCTGGTATCTGGAACGGTCTGAAAATCACCTGTGTTTTACAGCAAATTTAAAATTAGTGACAAGTAATTCCAGGGCTTGTGCTTCTTTTCATGACACCATCCATGCAACATTACAAGTTGAAACAGTTTTTGGTGAAAGTCTATGCTTCGTAGGGTTCCCACAAGCTTCTCTGTTGTATTTCTTGCCATTTCTTGTATGTTACCCTAGACCAGAGGTGTACAAATTTTCCAAAAATCTAAGAGTTTCCTCAAAATTGTAGGTGCCGGTGCAGTGATATGAAGCAAGTTACATGCTGAAAACCCAAAAATATTAGGTACTACCATACCACATTTAGTCTGTGCTACCTGGTGTCTGGGATTTATGTACCCCTGCACTTGTGTCAAAAAGGCAAGTGGTAGTTCATGCTCCTTTCTTATGACAGGGCTGGGGCTAGGATTATATATGATTAATGAGAAGGCCTAATAGAACATTTCTTTCAGCACAGCCACTCAACCACTTATGTTTATCATATATAGCAGTGTTAAATTTTCTCACTTAAGGTTGTATTTGCTTGATGATTGAGAACTAAACCAGATTCTGCATGACCTGAGTTCTTAATCTCTGTCTTCTCAGCAGGAGTTAATTGCCAAAAACTGACGCCCTGTAAAAATATATCACACTGTTCTTGTTCATTTTTATTTTAATATTGCATTTACTAAAATTAAAACATCCAGATGTATGGGTTTTGGAACAGCCAGGTAAAAATGGAAATAAAAATTTGTTTCAAACATTAGAAAAGGTAAACAGATGTACAAAGACCTCCTCTAAACTTTTTTTTTGCATAATAAGGACCAACAAGATGCACTTTTCTCTCTTAATTTATTTCAATTATCATCCTCTACATGTTTCAAATAGATTAACTATTCATCATCAGGAGGTAGTTGACTGTACATGCAGTATATGGTATTTATTAACATGATGAATACCATATGTATATGCATCATATGGTATTTATCAGCAGAAGATCTGCCATACCTCAACATAAACAGAGAGGTGTTGCACCAGTAAGGAAGGATCCAATACTAGAATTTACCAACAATTTGGAATGAAGATAAGTTAAAAAGATGGATATTTATATGGTTTCATCTTCAGCTTTAAAATTCTGTGTACCACCAAAGTTAGTTTCTTGATGGCACAACAGTTTGATTTCTTATTCCGGGGTTAATATTAATCCTCAGATATGCCAATGTATGTTAGGTCCAGTGAATGGGATAGCTACATTCTCACAATGAAGTTGATCTTATACTGCCCAGTCCTATGTTAATAACTAGGAAAGATGCACATTTGGTCACCAGTACCTGAAGGTCGATTTTATTCAAACTGCATTCTTAAATTCAAATAATACGTTGCATTTGATCAACTGTGTTAGATATCGAAGCAGTATTACTGGCAAAAGCTGGTGCATTCCAGTGGTTATTGTCAATTGTAATCTCTCCTTCAAATAATTGTAGATGCTGGAGTACCAGGTTTATGGCTACACTGAATAATGAGGGAGACATGGTATCAAATCATTTGACAGAGATTTCAATGTATGTACCATCTTGAAACATGTTGGTGGCATCCACATACATCATGAAAATGATAGTTGTGTAAGGAAGGACTCCTTGTTCCTGAAGGGAGTTTATAAATCATGGTGTGTGGTACAGTGTCAAACACTTGTGCACTGTTGACCATCACCACAACTCTGCCACCAAGTCTCTTGGTCTGATTTATTCCATCCTTAAGATCTGTCAAGTTTACATAACAGCCTTGGAGACTGATGAAGCCATGATATAGTGATGAGAAGGTAATAACTCTCCTTATCCTTTACTCAAGCACACCTAATGCAATGTAACAAACTACCCAAAAAACCTAATCTAACTGAACCAAAATAGCAGGCTGTAATCATGGTCATACAAATTGACCCCTTTTGAGTGCCAACAGTTGGTACTGTGAGGAGGTAAAAAATACATACAGCAATGGTAAGCAAAATGTAGTAGTTTCCATGTAAAAAGTGCTGTTAAGAATGAAGCTGCAACGTGGTGCAGGCAATGGTTAAGAATAGTGAAAACTTGATACAGACAAATGGAATAACAACAGTCCATTATGAATTATGCAGTACAGCCAAAACGACTTCAGTCGTCGCGTTTATATTAAGCTATCAATTTGAATGCACGTGACATTTACAGCAGTAGGCATATTTTAAAGTACCGTAATAACAATACGTGACATTACCATAGCGCATGTCTTGAAGTGGAATCGTTTTTAAGCGCGTTCATAAAATTGCGAAAAGCGACATTTAGCTTCGTCATGTCTGTTCGTCGAGTGTCATTAAAATCTGACAAAAATAACGAGAAATTTTTATGAAGACTTACATACATTTAAGACAATATTTCTCCTGGGGTGTTGATCGTTAAGGGCCGTAGAGAGGGAGCATACTGTCTTGACAACGGTAAAGGTGAAGTTCATCCTAGAACAGGTCACAAAGGCTCAGAGGAGGAATAGAGGTATAGCGCTACTTTTTTTGTAACCTTGGCTCTAGAGGGGGTGGGTGGTCAACGCCACGCCCCGGCCGCTTTACCCCCGGTTAAGAGACCCGGTACCCATTTGGGTGGGACCCAGTGCCGGTCTGAACGGGTGTGGAAAATCTCGCCCCCGCCGGGATTCGATCCCCGAACCGTACAGTCCGTAGCAAGTCACTATACTGACTGAGCTATCCCGGCCCACGTATTGTCTCCACAAGGCAGCCCTAAACTGCAGGCGAAATAACGCATATAAATCTGTGGGTTTGTATAAGGGAAAGAAGTGAAAAAAAAAAGTGCTTCCATACTTGACACGTTGTTTGCGACCCCTATATGGGTCACATCCCCCCCCCCCCCCCTCCCCTCCCCTTTACACGTACCTTCAACCCAAAGGAACCTCATTTTTTTTAGGTACATTTAATTATATATTTTATTTTTTATTTTTTGGC
>Ga0131853_10006629_pt1 | contig 20904 bp, 16 predicted proteins | sample TergutLab28metaG_FD_92764 | JGI IMG/M metagenome (GOLD analysis project Ga0131853, IMG submission 92764) | Labiotermes labralis P1 segment gut microbial communities from Petit-Saut dam, French Guiana - Lab288 P1 (version 2) (version 2) | ecosystem: Host-associated > Arthropoda: Insects >...
GGTGGTGGTGGTAGTAGTAGTGGTGGTGTGGTAGTAGTAGTAGTGGTGGTGGTGGTAGTAGTAGTAGTAGTAGTGGTGGTGTGGTAGTAGTAGTAGTGGTAGTAGTGGTGGTGGTGGTGGTAGTAGTAGTAGTAGTAGTGGTGGTGGTGGTAGTAGTAGTAGTAGTGGTGGTGGTGGTGGTGGTGGTGGTAGTAGTAGTAGTAGTAGTAGTCCTACAGACGCATATCAGTAGCCTTATGTTACCGGATAATAACGGTTCAGGGCATTTCGAATGTTAAACCACGACGTGTGATAAATAGTTGCGCTGCTCTCGACTCTGAAGGTGATGCCACCACGCCTCTCCTAACCGTCGGTAACCACTTACCAACCCACACAGCATCACTTGAATCTCCATCAACCCCGCTGTGAGCACCTCAAATCTCGTCTTACCCGGAAAACATTTGGACGTAAGAATGATAAAACTAAATCGTGAGTGGAGGAAAATTACAGAACGAGGACACAGCCGGTGGCACGGACCGGCTAAGGTCGCAGTCACAAACTAATGAAGGCGCGCGTCCTTAACGGCGACAATCAGCCGCTTGAACCTCGGGCAGAGAGACCCCGACGCCCATTGTATAAGGGCTGTGTATGCTTCACAGCCGTGCGGTATACTGTGGAGAACAGAAATATTTCTTGCCCTTGACAGGGATCGAACCACTAATCCTCGGTTATCGAACACTATACCAACTGTCATAAATGTTAAGTTGTCTTGAAGCGATATGGCGGGCGGAATGTAGGTACATCTCCACCCATTCGTAACTTCAGCATTAGATGCAGGTGAATGGTCTGCTTCACGGCTGGCCCCTTAACCCCAAAAGGAAAATTTCTTCGTTCTCATCGACCAAGAAGCTGATGCCGGCTCGTTCGGACTTGATATGCAGCTCCAATAGGAGAAACGAGTGTGTGTGTGTGTGTGTGTGTGTGTGTGCGTGTGCGCGTGTAGACGCAGTCTGACAGGAACGTAGTCTGCATGGAAGAGTTGCTGTTTGTGTGTGCTCACAGAATGAGCGGGCATCTCTCACGGTTCGTGCACAATGTAAAGAGAAACTCCGTTCATGTGAGCTCTGGGGACGTCATGAGCTCAGCAACAGTATACAGTTTCTACGGTATTGTACAGAAATAGGATACTGCGCAGGTGACGAGCGGCTGTTGGCAGGAAATTCAGCAACACCTGTGTCGTTACAAACACTACATAGCCTGCTGCCTGTAACTTGGGTGTAACATTTAGTGTATTTTAGTATATTGGTTGTGAAGGGCAGTGGCGTACCGAGGGGGGGGTTTGGGGGTTCAAACCCCCCTCGAAATTCCGAAGGCCCTCCAAAATCGTGCCAAAATCAACCCGATTGTGAAAACTGTTAAAAATTGCTGAATTTAGGACGCAAAACCCCCAAGATGTTCGGAAAAAAGGCAGTAAAATTCTAAAACTACCTAGGTTCGCAATTTTTTACGTTAGCAATGACAAATAAATTGGTTGTCATCATAAATAGTCTTAAAGTAACAAAAATTAAGAAAATTTTACTATATGAAATGAAATTTCTTGTGCCAAATAACAGCTGCCTCCAGAACCCCTGACTAGGGGGCTACCGCCCCCAGATCCCCGTTCTCTCTCTCCTCAACTGAATTTGTTGAATCCCCCATTCGAACAAAATTCCTGGGTACGCCACTGGTGAAGGGAACGCATCTTCTGTTGCATTTTTTCTTTCTGTAATTGCATTTTTTCTACCTGATGAAGGCCAAAAGGATGCCGAAACACGCTGTAGGCAGTAATAAGTTGAACGCACAGGATTTCAAGCGTTGTGATTGCATGGACTGGACCAAATAGTACTGCGTCTAACTTGATGCCCCTACGAATAGCGGGAAATATTTCCCTCCAGAATGTTGGTACTCACTGACCAGAACACACGGTATCATTACCCAGAAGATCATTCAGCGACGTGAGAAGAAATGGCCTCAGCGTGTATCAAGCAAAGACAGCGCACAAATAAAACTGAAACCTTGAGGCTGAAGTGTCAATTAATTAACTGCAAAGTACAGTGGTGGCTATCCAATAGTTGTATTGTTACTGTTGGGTTATTTCAGAGTTTTATATTGCGACCTTTCGGAATAATCTTTGTGTTCCAACTTCAAAGGCGGTGTAGTACTTACAACGCCTTTGAAGCTGGAACACACAGACAGAAAATTGTTCCGAAAGGTCGGCATATAAAACTCTGACGCCGGGGAATAACCAAAAATTAAGAACACAACATTCAGAACACGGCGAAAGATTGAAATCTAGAAAATTCCAATAGTTGTTAGGCTCATAAAGAATTAAGTAATGTTACCTTCTATTTGGGGACCGCGGTGGCACAGTGGTTAAGGTGCTGTGCTACAAATCGGAAGGTGCTGGTTCGATTCCTGATGGTGTCATTGGAACTGTTCATTGACATAAACCTTCCGATCGCACAATGGCCCTGGGGTCGACTGAGCCTCTAACAGAAATGAGTACCAGGAGTATTTTCTGAGGGTAAAGGCGGCCGGTGCGTAGGGCTGACAAACTTACCACCATCCTGTGCCGTTGTGCTTTACCTTTCACCTTCTGTTCGGTATGAAGTAGGCCCGCCCGCCCCGGTCACTGCCGTGGATAGGCACAAAGCCCGACCGCCCCGGTCACAGCCTTGGGTTGGCAGCAAGCCCGGCCGCCCCGTTAACTGCTTTGGGTTGGCACCAGGCCCGCCCGCCCTAGTAACTGGCGTGTGTTGGCACAAGGCCCGCCCGAAACGTTCACTGTCCTGTGTTGGCACCAGGCCGGCCCGACGCGGTCACTGTCGTGGGTTGGCACCAGGCCCGCCGCCCCGGTCACTGCCGTGGTTTGGCACCAGTCCCGCACGCCCCAGTCACTGCCGTGGGTTGGCACCAGGCCCGCCCCACCGGTCACTGCCTTGTGTTGGCACCAGGCCCGCCCGCCACAGTCACTGCCGTGGTTTGGCACCAGGGCCGCCCGCTCCGGTCACTGCCGTGTGTTGGCACCAGGACCGCCCGCCCAGTCATTGCATTGGGTTGGCACCAAGCACGAACGCCCAGGTCACTGCCGTGGGTTGGCACCTTGCCCGACCGCCACGGTCAATGCCGTGGGTTGGCAACAGTCCAGCTCGCCCCGGTCACTGCCTTGTGTTGGCACAAAGCCCGCCCGCACCGGTCACTGCCTTGGGTTGGCACCAGGCCCGCCCGCCCCGTTCACTGTCGTGGGTTGGCAACAAGCCCGCCCGCCACGGTCACTGCCGTGTGTTGGCACCAGGCCCGCCCGCCCCGGTCACTGCTGTGGGTTGGCACCAGGCCCGCCCGGCCCGTTAATTGCCTTGCGTTGGCACCAAGCCCGCCCGGCCCATCACTGCCGTGGTTTGGCACCAGGCCCGCCGGCCCCGGTCACTGCCTTGGGTTGGAACCAAGCCCGCCCGCACCGGTCACTGCCTTGGGTAGGCACCAAGCCTGCCCGTCCCTGTAACTGCCGTGAGTTCCACCAGGCCCGCCCGCACCGGGCATTGCCGTGAGTTGACAACAATCCCGCCCGCCCCGTTTGCTGTCTTGGGATGGCACCAGGACCGGCCGCATCGGTGAATGCTTTGCGATGGCATCAAGTCCGCTCGCCCCGTTCACTGCCCTGGTTTGGCACCATGCCCGGCCGCCCGGGTCACTGCTTTGGGTTGGCATCAAGCCCGCCCGCCCCGTTTACTGCTTTGTGTTGGAACCAGGCCCTCCCGCACCGATCACTGCATTGGATTGGCAACAGGTCCGCCCGCCCCGGTCCCTGCCGTGGGTTGGCACCAGGCACGCTCGCCCCTCTCACGGCCTTGGTTTGGCACCAATCCCGCCCGCTACTGTCACTGCCATGGGTTGGGACCAGGCCCGCCCGCCCCGGTCACTGCCGGTACGTATCCACTTCTAGCCAGTTGTGCTTCGTAATCCGCTGTAACGTGAACAATATTTTCCACCATTGCGTATTCGTAAAACAGTAAAACAAATGTACGGATGATCATGTCGCCAAGCACATACTCGAACACAGGAGCTAGAGAAAGAGTGTTGCATTGTGGGTGTTACCTTCAAAACTCGGAGAATTCCGGGAAGGGAATAGGGAAAAACTGAAGCACGAAAACGGAAACCACAACAGCAGCGACACATGCGGTAGTGAGAGAAAGATTGGAGCCATTATAATGCACCGTACCCCAAATGTAATATGCAACATGTACAAATCTCTAAATAAAACCATACCTGTTCATTTCCTAGACATCACACACATATTGGATTTTGATCATTTTGCTAGTGCCCATCAGATCACATGTTTCCTCAGTCCTACAGTCAACTTAATACAGAAGACACGCCTGTCGATTAATAAGAAAACATGGCTCACAATGAAATTAACTTATTTTAATACTTCAATCTGTTAAAACTGGCCACTAACTTACACCCTCCACACCCATGTGAAAACCAGTGACTTGTACAAATTTACTACTCTGAATAAAAAAATACTGGGCCTTCGACTTTAACTTCGATCTTCAAGTGGACATAATACATTTTCTGTACATAACCTTGAAAATCCGCAAAACGAAACACAACGTGACTCTTTGATAGTTGAAAAAGCACATAACTTTACGAACCATACATACAAATTAAAAACACATTAAGGCAGAAGACGGAACTAATATATCCATTTCACAACATCACAAAATCCTAAATTAACAAAAGTGGAATTGACATTCTACAAACTTACTACTCACAAACCTAACGCACGCATTGCCGTACACCCTGTCAATCACAGATCATCTAGTGTCAATAACCGCGTGGATAGCTTTTACACGCAAGACTCGTGAGTCAAATAGCAGGTACATTTCAGTCTAGATACAAATTACTGATGAAAGTCCTATTATTTGGGGTTATAAAACTATAGCGTAATTTTATGTGCTTATATTTCTTTTCACTTTGGAAGTTTGTTAGTATGTTATTTTGGTTACAGTGGATGAGCATGGCTGCAATATAAACACAACCGGAACAATACACGGTGATGAAAACTGCATGGATGCGTTGAAGTGGAAGAGACACTGAAGAAATTTTCATTCGTTCCATTAACAGTTTTTTGCAGTTAAACATGATGAGGTCAGCTTAAATTTAAGCTGTAGTTTATATGATATTATGTTTGTATGCTGTCAAGCCGCATGCTGTTGGTGAGCATGTAATCAATATACTTTCAGCAGTGCTTGTCGTGGGTATGAATACAGTAAAATCTGTTTTGACACCTAATACTCTAGTACAACTCAGAAATAACCAACAAATTCTGCTGTGTATTGCCCATTAGATTGATTTTTTCTTTTCGTCTGCAGACGTTGCCAACTTACACGTATTATTGACATTTATCGACACTGTAGGTATAGGTTATGAATGTATGGTTCCATGGAAATCAATAAATTTGATGTTTTTAATATGTTTGACAGACGCATTTTATCCGATTATAGACTATATGCCATGAGTGGAATAAAAGTTATGTTCCACCAAAACCGGTACAACTTATCAAAATTGGATTTCAACTGGTGCCACAAGATTGTTAAGTCTAGTAGGGCATATTAATTCCATCGCCACAGAATTCTGTTGAGGTGGAATGGCAAGAAACATAGAGGGCGAGTGAAATGATGGGTTACTATTTGTGACATGTTGAAAGAAATTATCATAGACTCTTGACAATCAGGATAGGGCATTACATTTCTGTACTTCTTGTTTCTAGGAAAATCAGGAAACTTTCGAGAGGAGTGCGGCCTTAAGGTGTCATTATGTCAGTGAACTCAATGCTATGGCTGTGCGGATTTACGTGTTGTAATATTTGTGCTCATGAAGAGCCTGTAAAGAAAAATCCAACGCTTCAACACATCCAGTTATATTAAGGTGTGTTAATTAGTGCAAACTAATGCAAAGTATTTCATATTATTCATATTAATCACTTATAAATTTTAACGTGGCATTACTTTGGAATAGTTGTTTCTGCATATGTAACAGGCCACTCAAACATGCTGTCTGAGTTCTACTTACCTCACGACACTAAACCAACAAAATGCGTGAACTTGCTCCTTAGATATTTATATTATAATATCACACTTAACATTCCTACATGTTTCGGTCCCTAAAGGACCATCGTCTGGGAATAAAACAAAGTAATACAACATAAACCAAAGTGGTCACCTTTGTTTACAGTTGACACAGTGTTAAAGGGTCAGATGGTTAAAATGTGGGCATTTCTTTGTACAGTTGTGTAAATGTCATGAATCTTGATATACATTATCTTGGAAGCAACCTGTGTGCTTAATGAAAGCCAGCGCAGTGTCGTGAATCTCTTGTCAGTAATGTATGGAATGAACAAAGTCCTATCTACTTATTAACTCATATGTATGCATGGAACATCTTTGCTTTGGTGGAACAGATGTTCGTCACGGTATTGTTGGTCTGTATTGAAAATATGCCACTAACTGTGAATGAGAGACATCATCAGATGACATTTAGTGTTCACTTCCCACGAGGTGTACATTCTGGTGAAGTTTGTAAAATGCTTGAAAAGAGGGAGAGGGCTGAAGAGCAAATATAGAAATCAGCATTTAAACACATTCCAACAAAAAGCAGCACATTCAGAAATGAAGTTTGTAATATAAACTTAAGAGCTTTTGTAACTTTATGCTTATGCTGCAAGCATTTTTTATTCATGAAGAGTGCCTTTCATAACTTTTGTTTTTGACCCCCAAGTAACTTATCTTCTTCCATACAAGAGAATTAATGTATCTCAATGTTTTCGATCACACAACACGCTCCTTTTTTATTGTTTATTATATGGCAACTAGTTTAACCTTGAGCATAGGTCATCAGGGCATTATACAAAAACATGCATGCTTACAGAAACTATGTACCATAAGGTAGGAGATCTCCCCATTTTTTTTACATTAAAATACATTTAAAATGTATGTATGGTGTATAAAGGTACAGGCAATTGCAGTAGGCCCAAGGACATTTGAACTAAACTGTACAACTCTTTATAAAAATACCAAGTACAAGAAATGTATATGAAAGTAAAATATTTGTTTTCTTTGTATGTCATTTATGATATTTCTTAAAATATGTATTCAAAAATAGAAGTACTTGGTGTGATAGATGCTACCAGATCACTCAATGTATCCCATATTACTGCCCATTATAAAGTGAAGCATAATTTCCTCTTATGGTAGAATTCCTTCATTCATTTAGTAGTCTGTCTTATGACAGATCCAAAACCTCTTCCAAAGCGAGCTGTCCACATAGTGCGAGCTAGAGCATCCTCCTTCAAATGAGAGTATCCTGTCCTTTCGTTAAGGTCATCCAGTAGCTCCCTATGTCTTCTTCCTCGTCTTCCTGTTACTTCTATCCCCCCTTTTATCTTTCCTTCAATAACCCCTTATACAAGGCAGTTTCTACACAAAATATGACCAATCCAGTTAGCCTTCCATTTACTTATTTCATGTAGGATATTCCTCTGCTCCCTGACTGTAAGTAATACTTCTTCATTTCTCACATGATCAGTCCAACTGATCTTTTCAATCCTTCTCCAGCACCACATTTCAAAACTTTTCGAGGTGTTTTTGATCTACTGCCTGGAGTGTCCCAGTTTCAGCACCATATAAAGCTATGCTCCAAATGTAGCACTTCACTAGTTTCTTCCTCAATTCCAAGTCCAATGTGCTAGTAAAAAAAAGCCCACTTCTTGTTGAATGCAGCGTTAGCCATAGCAATACTACATTTAATTTCACAATTACATCTTCGATCATTTGTTAAAATGCTACCCAAATATTTAAAAGATTCCACATTCTCTAGTTGTTTTTATTCTGTCATAATTTTTACTCGAAATGGTTGTATTAAAATTCTCATTACTTTTGTTTTTTCCACATTCATTTCCATTCCATAGAATCCTCCAATTTCAGTTAGTTTATCAATCATGTTCTGTAGCACCTTTTCTTTTTTAGCCATTGACAGAAGATCATCTGCATATTTCACAGTGTGAATGATTTGACAGCCTATTTTGAAGTCTCCAAACCCTTCCATAGCTTCCTTGATAAGGCATTTGCTGTACAAGTTGAACAGAATTGGTGGCAAACAGCATCCTTGTCTAACTCCTCTTCCAATCTTCACACTTCTTGTCTCCCCTCGGTTCAGTCATACTTTAACACTCTGAGCCATGTACAAGTTGCTAATCAGTCTTCTTTCACACCAGTTAATACCTGTTCCCTTTAGGGTCTGCATTAATTTGGTCCGGTTGACTTGGTCAAACGCCTTTTGCCAGTCAATGAAGCAAACACATAGTTCCTCATCTGTCTCCAAGGTTCATGCTGATATTATTCTCAACATCCCAGTTGCTTCCCTATTTCCTTTTCCTCTTCTAAATCCAAACTGATCTCTGAGTACATCCTCAACTTTCTTTTAAATCCTTCTTCTAAGTATCTCTGCTACCATCTTTGCTGTATGTGCGATAAGGCTGATTGTGTGATGGTCGCTGCATTTTGTAGCTTGTGGCTTCTTCTTTAAGGCAATCATGGTAACGTCCATGAAGTCCTTGGGCCACTCTCCAGTTTCATAAATGGTGTTGATCAATTTCATCATTATTTTCAGACCACCTTCTCCAAATAATTTGAGCACATCTCCAGGTAGCCTTCTTATTCCTCATTTCCTTGATGGCTTTTTCCACTTCACTTTCTCGTCTGTATCTACTTCCTCTTCAGGTTCGACTTCTAGGGTTTCTGGTTGATTAGGTCAATCATATAGTTCTGTAACATAATTCTCCCAGATTTTCAGCACTTGAGTGTGTTGTACTATTCTATCCCTTGGGAGTCTTCGATGCCACTATTTTGAATCCCAAGGGTCTCTTTCCAGCCTAGTTCTTTTGTCTTCATGTACATCAAATCATAACGCCCTGTTCTTTGATATTCCATAATCTCATTACATATGTTCTCAAGATATTCCTTTTTGGCATTATCTGTGGCTCTTTTCAATTTGTTTCTCAACCTCCTGTAGTTCTTCCTGACTTTTTCAGTGTTGATGTTCTTCCATTTCCTTCTTTGATCCATTTTCCTGATCATTTCCTGTGTAATCCATGGTTTTCTCGCTCTTTTTTCGACTTTCCCAACCAGATCACTGATAGTATCTAACACACATCCCTTTATATTGTTCCACTGCACTTTGACATTCCCACTGTCACATCCAATTGCACAGAGTTTCTCTTCTAGAGTATCCTACACTCTTTGTCTTTGAGTATATAATTTCTCCAAATCCCATTTTGATCTTCTCTTTTGGAACCTTATAACTTTCTTCAATCTGGTGCAGATCGTGGCAACTAGTAAGTTGTGGTCAGAGTCAATATGTGCCCCAGGCAGTGTCTGCACATCCTTCACACTGTTTCTGAATCAGTGTTTCACAGGTATGTAGTCCAACTGATGACGACTCCAATCTCCTGATGCCTTCCATGTGTACAATCTTCTCTTAGGCTTCCTGAATCATGTGTTGGTGAATCAGTCCATTTCTTTCACAAAAATTAATAAGCATTTGACCTATGTGATTCTTTCTTCCTAGGTCATGTGGTCCAACAGTGTTCCTATATGATTCGTCTCCGATAACACTATTCCAGTCCCCCATTATGATGGTGTTTGTGTCACCCTTTCCATCTTCAAGAATTTCTTCAGTTATGTCATACAACTCTTCCGCTTCATCATCTTCATGCTCCGACGTTGGCATGTACACTTGCATCATCAAAATATTTATCGACTCTGCCTGTAATTTAGTAGCAATGATTCTGTCATTATGAACAGTCTTCTTAACAGCACTTCTCACTATACTTTTATGCACCACTATTGCCACACCTTTTTCAGCCCGTTCAACTCTGGAATAATACACTGTATAATACACTGTATAATCACCACTTCTTACTTCACGTTGTCCATTCCATCATACTTCACTGACACCTATAAAAGACACCTTGTTCTTCTGCATGTCCTTTTTCAAATTTTCCAGTTTGCCTCCTTGATTCAAGATTCTTACATTCCACGTTCCAATCTTGTAGCTGTGCTGTTCCTTCTTCTTTTCTTTGTAGTTCTTCTTGTTGTAGCACCTACTGCTGGATATTTCCCGTAGAAACACTCCCCCCCCAGGAGATCTGAATGGGGGAGTAGTTTACCTCCAGATTGTTTTGTCTCCAGAAGAAGCATCTTGCATACATATCCCTGTTTCTGGAAAGAGACTATCCAAGAAAAGTAATAATGTGGTAGTTTTTTCCATTTTCTTTCCACATCGCAGTACAGCAGCCGTTCAAACCGCTCTGGTCACGCCTGTTGCTTTACGATCTTGAACCATCTGAAGCATCATTTGCTCTGTGCTTCAAGAGGTTACTGATGACATTGTGTCCAGCATCAGAGGGATTTTATTGAAGTTCCCTTCTTGTAGTTATCTCTCTTCATCTGGTTCCTACCCTCTTGACCTGTCTGCCTTGGGAGACCCTGCTCGTAGCAGTGCTACTGCCGGCTTAGCTCTCAGGGTTAATAGAACTCACAAGCCCCTCCGCTACGACAAAGTGTAGATACCGTTGGGGGGATGGTAGAATTACATTGCATAAATAGAATAAAATAAAATCTTCATTGAATTGTGTGTGTATATATATTAATGACATTCCAAAAATATTAAAGTGAGATTCCCAAAAAATTGATCTGTAAATATTACTTGGATTACTGATAATTATGACTGGATCTTAATGAGCAACGTAAATATTATACTGTTAAAAGCAATTGTCATATCTTATGTTTGATATATAGGGAGATTGTCTACTTACAGTGTAAAGTGGAATGTAAGTAGGCTTACACAGTTTATGGGGCATGTCAGTAGATCCAGTGCATGTTTAACTTCCATTTGTTTACAGTTGACTACCATAACATGATGAGAGGAGAGGTGTACAAACGAGAAATATGTCAAGCATCTTCCTCTTTCCAGTACAGTATCAAATATTTTGTCATACATAACACTGTGTTTGTCATTTAATTGATTTCCCCTTATTGTCTTATTGTAATACAGAATTTTTCTACTTTATCAAGGTAATGCCCTTTTTTTTCGTAGTACACAGCATTCATAATGTCTTCCTTTTTCCCAAATGAATGGTCATATTCTAAAATATATTGTGAAAATTTAGAACTGTAATTATTATTCTTAAATGAAAGAAAATGTTTTTCAAATATTTTTTAAAAACTGTGGCCAGTTTGTCCCATGTGTTTTACCACAGTCATTACAGGTTAGTGGTAAGTGCCACATTTTTTAAAATTTTCCTTTGTTATTAACTAGATCCATGGCTGTGAGATGTTGTTGGATAGTTTTTTGTTATATGCAGTATGTAATGTAGTATGTCAAAAAATGTTTGGTAATATAATGGGTTTCATTACCAAAAAAGGTGAAGGTAACCCATTTTTGTTTTTGACTCATATTGTCTTCTGTGTTTTCCTTGTGCATTTTCTATTTTTTTAAACTTACTTATTAAGTGTAGAGGGAAACCATTGTTATGATGGATGTTTTGAATATTTATTTATTCTTTATTTTTTGCCTTATTGTTGAAATGGTAAGGGTTTTGTGTACTGATAAAATATTTTAGGGCTACATGTTTTTGTTTTGGGATGATGCGAGCTGAACGGTATCATTATGTCTGTATGTGTAGGTTTTCAGAATGTGCTAAACTTGAATGTATGACTCTGTCTATGAATTTAAGATCTTGATAATTTATTGTGCTATTATTTTCCAGTTCAATTGTGCAATTGAAACTGTGTGTGTGATTGAAAACGTCGATACACGTTTGTATTACACAAATTGGGATGTTTCATATAAAGAAGAGAATTAATGATAAAAAGCTAATGCCAATATGTTACACAATTACTGTGGAAGTGGACTAGTAGATTAACATTTCATTTAATCTCTTATAAAAGTAATGCCCTACTATATTCATGTTACCCAAAGTGTAAAACTTCCAAGTCAGGCGTGTGAAGTGGCTGTTTCACCTTCTCTGCACTCGTGAATTGAATTTATTATTGTTATAATTATACAAGGGCTCAAGCACTATAAGTGGTGTTTACATCATGTAGTAGCATGTAGTGGACAAAATAACTATTCTTATACTCTTAAGTCTCTGTTTGATTTTTCACTGCACCACATTGTGTTTCTGCTGTTCTGTACAAATCTGTGTTTAACATCATTTCATAAATGTATCATTTGTTATGTTGTAAATAACATAACATGTCTCTTGTCATAACTAATATTAATCAGTGCTCTTTTTTATCTTCATAACCTGGTAGAACAAAGTACTTTCTGACAACCTACCAACATTTAAGACAGGAAATTCGTACCTGAGATACAGGCCTTGAAAGAAACCAGAATTTGGCATTTGTAGTTGTAAGAAAATCATTAAAATTTTTTTTCTGTACACCCTGGATCAGGTAATACAGTATTTATAACCAGTATAAATGCTACAAAATAATTAGCCATGTATTCATAAATGAAAAAAAGAAGATACTTTTGACAGTACCTAAGAAAGGCCAAGAGTACTTACAGTTGGGGTTGTGAGACAATGTATTCCAATAGGTAAAGGTAAAGTGATCCCGTTACAGGCCCGGTGTGGCCCAGAGAGTGGGTAGAGGTATAGCTCTGCTCTTCTATGACCACGGCACTAGAAGAGAGTGGGTGGTCAGCAGCAGCCCCATCCGCACTTTACCCTGAGAAAGACCCAGGACCCATTTTCCAGGAGACTGGGTGGGCCCCAGGGCTGGTCTGGACGGGCAAAAAATCTCATTCCCATCGGGATTCAATCCTGGACCATCCAGCCCATAGTCAGTCACTATACCGACTGAGCTACCTGGCCACCTCCAATGGGTAGTTACCAGAATTATGGACAGGCCTTGTACTTTCATCTACAGTTTCCCATCAGACTACGTGGTGTCATAACCCAGAACACCACAATCCAAATCTTCACAATTATGGACACCTCATATCTCACACTTCTCTAATTGATAACAGATGTCATAACAGGCAATTTTCTAAAGACTGCTATAGTAGTGTATTATAATTAGGGTTACTTGGTTTCTCAACTTCTTTTCAATGTCTTATGTTCTAAAGGGACATGTTTTGGAAGCTGGATCTATTTTCATCCTTCACATCATTTAGTTGAACCTCTTCTACCAGTAGCTATAGAGGTCCTCCCCATTTTAATTAGTTCATTAGGTCCATAAGCAATGATCAGGATGGTAATAGTATGGTCATCTTTAATATTTACTATCATGAGTCTCTCATTAACAAAATTTCAATCTATAATTGAACTTGAATTATGTTTAGGCATCATACTCCTACTTTGGCTTTTGGGTCTTGGATACTCCGCTGTACATGAGAATAAATCCATCTGCTAAGATTTCACATCCTCTGCTTTTGGTTTTACCCTCTGTTATGGCCATATATTTAAACACTGTTTTCTTCATTTCATTAATGGGGTCAGTTTGCTTCTCTGCAAGACTTCTGTTGTTCAAAGTCTCAAAACTTGTTTTCCTATGTCCCCAATTTGAAATATAATGATTCACTCTGATTGATCTTTGTTTGCTTGTAATCAACTAAAATTGCAGGTAGGAGGGGATTAGCTCGTAGTATCCTAAGATTTGTGCAGGATTTACTCCCCTAGCAGGGTTGGCTTCGCCTTGCCTAACAAGCCCCTGCTGTCCATACTAGAGCCTCATTAGCCATTTTCAGAATTGTCACGTAGCCTTCTTGGCTACCGCAGCGGTCCTGGGGATGAATCCCCACCTTACTTCACACTCGTGAGCAATTCCCTACTCTGTTGTCCACCCCTCATGATGAGGACACAGCAGTTGGATTTTGAGGGGCCTGTTTTTATCCACAGGTGAAAAGGCGAGCAGAAACCACATCAGTTGGGTTCACTAGAAAGAGGCTCTCATTGATTGAGGATATCGTTCTGTTTGACCACATTCAGTAGGTCCTTCCATACAACCTTCACCTGAGGATTACATCAGGTCCAGTTCCCAAAACACATTCTTTATGGAATATTAGTTTATGGGCAGAGTCCACAAAGCAAGTAATTGTAAACTGTTTTTGTGAGACTCGAAAAGAAAAAGTCCAGTGACTTGAAAACACTGAAAGATATAGACATTAGTCAGATACATCCACAGTACATATCACATTAGAAACAGCTAGCTTGTTTTCCACTTACTTTCTTGCTGAAAGGTTCTGAGAATGCAACAGCAGTTACAGCAGCAGCAGCAGCAGCAACATCAGTCACAGTTGCAACAGCTACAACAAACACAACAACATCAAGAGCAAACTCAGCAACAGTTACAACAAACACAGCAGCAGCAGCTGCAACAGCACCCACAGCCTGCTGATGATCAGGAGGAAAAGGATGAGATAGATGAAGATGTTGAAGATGAAGAATTTATTGATGAGGTGCAGAATAGAAGAAAACCTGTTGCTTGCATGGCTTACTCTTATTGTCTTCAAACTTTGCACTTAGCACGCTGCATCTGTCATGAAGTATATGAGTCTTTTAGAACAGTGTGTTTTTATTGTATGGATTTGAGTATGAGACAAGTCAAATTTGTGATGATCACAAAAAATTAAAAACAATAGAGTAACAAGAATTTATGGGAACTGTACTGCCTGCATTTATAGCTTCTGTCTTACATGTAGTCACTCATAATGTCAGCATCCTGCACTTTATATATTCAACATGAGTCTGACTTAATGGTAGGTGTATTTTGTTGTAACTATGCTATCGTCATGTTCAGCTGCTGTAGGATATGTAGTGTTTAACTGTATTACACTTTTGTTTGATCTGTCTAGATTATACAGATAATGCATTGTTGTTTATTTGTTGTTATCATTTGGTTATGTTAATGTGACATTTTTTCAGTCTGTGGTGGAAAGTGGAACTGTGCCTCAGTTACGCAAAATGCTGCTTTATGATATGTGTGAAGATTTCAAGTATGCTCTCATCCTCGAAAATCACTGATTATTAAAATGTGTGCTCTGATATATGCCATAATATTGTCTGAGATTAAAACAAATTTTATAAAGAAGGCTCAGTAAATTTATTTATCTTATCTTCTGTAATGGGTGAAAAATCAGTGCTGATGAGGAGAAAATTAATTGAATGTATTCCTTCATACTAGTTTATGTTTTTCTTTTCATTTCTCCACAGACATCAAACAGTAAATATGAGCATGTGTGCATGTATGCGTAATATGTAATTTAAGTGGCAGCATTTTGTATGTTTTATACATTATATGACAAAGTATGCTCCTGCAGAGTGGCATGGATAGGCATAGTTTCTATTGCAGAGGAATGTCTGATGAATAAGAGTATGTGTGTGTGTGTGTGTGTGTGTGTTGAACAAGGTGCGATCATACTTTTCCCATGATCACACTGTTGAACATTGTAATTTGTCTTAAAATTTTGTCAAATGGATCTAAACAAGCTTTAGGTTTCTGTGACCGTGCATCGTGAGCAAATTGTGAAGTGAGAGAGAAAACCAACAAGATGCAACAGTTAGATATTTATTATCAATACTTTCTCAAAATGTTTTGGGCATCATTATGCCCATCTTCAGGAGAACAAGACGTGTGTTACTGCACGTGGTGTGCTGCTCTGTAACAAGCAGGGAAAAGGTAGATATTAGCTGTAATGTCTTTTTTGTGGGGTAGTGTGTAGTAAACCTAGATGGAACCTCGTGTGTATATGCGAATGTCGTGTGCACACACTTCACAATTGGATATAAACAAATAAAATTCTTTTTCATAATATCATTTTTAGACATCAAGAAATGTGATACTTTAAAGATTTGTTGGAATTATTTCCATAATCGACGAAAACTTACGAATTCCTTAAACTTTCACTGAAATGCGTAGGTAGAATAAATTTAAAATTTCGTTATGTTGTTTGACTTGTTTCTCTTCACAGAAATTCGTTTGTTAGGGCTTTCGCAGAAACACGAGGGCCTAAAATACCTACATTGTCCCAGATCATCAGTCTTCATGAGTTTGCAACAAAAGTGTGGGTACCCCTAATTAAGAAAGGGTGAATATTTCCATCCTAAGTACATAGGCGCCAGCGTAAGTGGGAAGGCCTTGCTCTGCCGGTCTTACCATAATCATAAAAAGATTTAATATTTGGGACAAAGATCTAAAATCATCCTCTCTTTCTTCATCCCCTGACATGTCACTGCATTTAGATTTTTCTTGCAGTCTCTAGACTTACAATAGTCCATCTTATCTAAAACAAATTAGTACAAGGGAGGTTCAAAAAGTGAGGTAACACTGTAATGTTGCTAGGTATTTTATTGATTACAAATGAACTTGCTGATGGCTGCTGGTTCTGCCTATAAAGCATCGCCTGTTTGGAAGGTGCTTCGATGCAGATGCAGCTACTCATCATCAGTGCATCATTGAAAAATAATTCAGTTGTGGACTGTGGTTATCATGGGATGTCATAATGGTACAACTAAGTCTTCCCACAGAACACTGTGTTGTATTATTGTCTGGATCTCCATTGAAGCATGAATGGGTCATTCTTAGGAGTAAGTAGTGTAAATTGGAAGTAGTAGGATGTGGCTTCAAGCAGGAGTGCAAGTGAACTTATTTTATTGACAGTTCTTTACATCATGCCTGTGTTCTGTTCCTTCTGATTGGGATTCATTATAGCGCTTCTTCTGCAGTATGTGAAATTGGTGGATTTATCATAACAGAATCTTTTTGCATTCAATGCTTATCTTTCTCTTTGGGAGGCATGTTTTCCTTCCTTTTATAAAAGCTTTGGTTTCCTTAGGACTATGAGGAAAGTGGTGAACGTCGGAGTCGTACGGGCTCAGGCCCCAGCGGGCGCACGGTCACGCTGCAGATGTTGCTTGCAGCGGGCATTCTAGAGCCCGGTGAGGGAACGATGGCCATCGAGTACTTGGTGAGCTTCTCACATCTCTGTGACAATAGCTAGTTGCTTTCTGTCCCTGCACTGTCTTACTTCCAGCAGTTGATATGTAGTGTTTTATTTTCTTGTTCTTCAGTCTCATCTTTTTCCTGGGCATTTAGTTTTGTTTTTTTGTTTCAGATTTTCTGTTGTTTCTCAGTGAAAGGAAAAATCATCAGTGAATCGTCTCTGCTACTTAGCTGTTGTTTGTGTTGCACACTTTCCTGTTATGTCAGTATAGTTAAGATCTGGTGTCTTGTCATTTTCATTTTTGTTTCAGGGTCAGAGGTTTGTAGGAGACTTACTTCCTGATGGGAAGATAAAATCACAAGAAACAGACATTGTTTTTGCCTCTCCAAGTGCATGGGCTATCCACTGCAAGAGGATTATCAACCCAGAAAAGAAATCTGGCTGTGGCTGGGCATCTGTAGGTCCCATTCTAATACTGAGCTGATGATACAAACAAATGTACATACTGTACCTTATAAATATACATCTTTGCAGTTGTTGCTTGCTGCTGTCATGTCCAGACAGGCCCCAAGACTCACCAAACCTCATATCCATTGTGTAACAGAGACTCATTCCTGGGGCTAAAGTGAATTACATCGCTGAGTCCTAGCTGGTGCTCAAATTAAGAATGTGTAGGGATGTACTACTATGACCATACATATCTTCAAGGGATAGTACTGAATTTAGCAGAGGGAGACCTTTATATTGTCTAGAATCACATCTTTAACAGTTTAATCTTAAGTTGAGGCATCCCCGTTGTGTATGTAACAATAAGTTAAAGATAATGTAGGTCGAACACAACTAGTTTATTAGCAGAGTGTTAATTAAACAACATGTTTCGGCCTACTCGGAGGCCATCATCGGGTTTACAATGTTGGCTCTAAGAGACAAATAATAATGTGAGTAGTGGATGTTGAGATCTCATCATCATGCTTTACAAAGTATATATAAGAAAAGGCTGTGTGTAGGAGGGTGCTGAAATGTGGCGACTGGAGTCACCTAAGCAGATGAGGCGGGAGATGTGCGTGCGTGTGGTTGTTATGTAGTATCCTAGGCAGGGTTCATTGTTCTTGAGCTCTGTTGGACCGCCACTGTTGGTGTTGGAGGGAGGGGGACTCGGTTGGTGATTTGCAGGTGTGTCTCATATATACTTTGTAAAGCATGGTGATGAGATCTCAACATCCTCACATTATTATTAGTCTCTTAGAGCCAACATTGTAAACCTGATGATGGCCTCCAAGTAGGCCAAAACATGTTGTTTCATTAAAACCCTGCTAATAAACTAGTTGTGTTTGACCTACATTATTCTTAACTTATTTTAACAGTTTATCTTATAATTAGTTCATACTTAAAACTTTGTTTTTAAGTTTTTGGGATTTGGGGTTCTTATAGCAATGAAAAATAATGTTGTAGTCATCTGTGTTATGATATCATGTAGTCTAGTCTAGTAAGTACCAACATTTCAGAGCAACACTGTCTTAGTCTTCAGAAACAAAAGCTTCTGCATAGAAAGAGTTCCTGGTATCCAATGGCAAGGAGAATGTGTGGGCCCCCACGTCAGTGGGTACGTGGGGGTAAAGAATCCTTGCCCCTGGACATTCAGTTTGTACCAAAATTTCTGTATTTACTGAGCAGCGCTGGCTCATACTTGATACTCTGGTGCGCATGTGGGCAGTTGCTGAGTTGGCGAAATGTCATAAGATAAGCGGACAGAAGTAACAAATGATATTATTTGGATAATATAATGTGTCTGCATGTATCGTACCAACACTGAAGTGTTATCTTGGAGGGACCATTTGTAATGTGCTACAGAACTCTACAAACATGTACTAAAATGTGCTGTTACCAAATTAACATTATAAGCAAGATTAATAACAAAAACCAACAGGTTACAGTGTGCCTGAACATATACAAGGCGTTTATCATCTTCATGTGTTTAAATTAGGTCAACTTCAGATATATATGAGAAGGATGTGGACACCACTGGGTCACAGTGCCCCAGTGCAAGATCACTGTATGAGATCTTGAACAGAATTCACTATAGTATTCTTTACAAATGGACTTTATTTAAATATGTCTTGTTTGTTTAAGAACTGACAATATGTTGGTAGTACTTTTCCAAATGTATTCTCTTCTCTCAAGGCAGGATAAAAAAAAAATTGAATATATTTTAAAACTTCACAACTATGTACAGGTAGATAGATGCCTGTAAAAAAGCATTTTTAAATACATTAGTATTACACTACATTTTTTAAAATTTATTTTGTGCTCAAAATATAATCATTTTTCATGTTACCAGGAGGTTAACAATTGTCCAGAGTATCGTCCAGGTCATATAGTGGTAATGTGGTGGACTTGTGTGTTTGGGAGGTTTTCAGTTTGAATTTTGGTCCAGTCCGTGGCTATCCTGAGTGAGATATGTCATGATCTTCCTTAGTCCCTCCAGGAAAATTTGAATTTGAGGATAGTACCTGTATTATGCCACAGCCATTTCTGTCCCGAGTCCTTGCTAACAGTCATCATTCACAATTCATCCTACCACTTGATACTGTATAGCCTTCAGATACTGACAGCATTGAAATAAACAATAACTCAACAATAGCAAGATAGCAGTACAGTGATACCTCGGCTAACGAGTGACCCTGCTAACGAATTTTTTGGCTAACGAAGATTTTTTTCGCTGTTTTTTGGACTCGGCTAACGAATATGGATTTGGCTAGTGGATGTGCGCACTAACATAAAGCAGCAAACATGAATGGTGAGGTCATTCCAGGAGCTTATCTTTTCCATCTGTATGTGTGTGTGTGTGTGTGTGTGTGACAAAGAAATTCCATTCTCCTTCACCCAATTGGGTAGCTGTTCATCTCAGCCTTTGGTGAGTTTTTGCCCTTTTATAGTGTGCTTTTTACTATTTTATAAAACTTATCTTTAAATAGTGAGCAGCATCCAGAACGAATTAAACGATTTTCTATAGAAACCTACGGGAAATCATGTTTCGGCTAACGAGTGTGATTCCTGAATGAATTATCTTTGTTAGCCGAGGTATCACTGTGTCTCCTTCCAAAACACATTGGAGTGGCACAAAAAATTTTTATTTCTCTAGCAGGACTTGGCATACTTTCAATGCACCTTGTGATTGTGAGAAGTGTAATTAACTCTACAATTGTGTGAAATTTTATTTTCAATGCAGGTGAAATACAAGGGGAAAAAACTGGATGCATATAAGAACGCGTGGTTTAAGAAGAAGCAGCAAGACCAAAATAAAGAAGCTGAAGTTTCAGATGGCAAGTTTCTCCACCCAGTTTTTTTTTTTTTTTTCTTTTCTCTGTTTGTGCATGTCACATTTTAACAGAAGCCAATTGATCAGTTTTTATGAAACCTGTTACAAACACCGGACACCCCAACAGTGAATTTTTTAATTATGTTTAGTCACTAATAACAACACAGCAGATATGCTTACATGTAAGGTGGAAACAACATTATTGCCACTTATTTGAGCATCCTGAAATGATGAATTGTAATCGAACATGGAAAAATAAGCAACGTTTTGTCATGTAATATCTTTTAGAATATAAAATATCAAGATGGCAAAGTTGTCAAAATTTTCATTAAATTTTGGTTTGACTGAAGGAACTGATGAACCATTGGGAGGTAGGCAAGTGTCATATGGTACAGAGATACATCATGATACGTCTATATATTATGTAGACATGCGACGTATGGTACACAGATACATCATAACACGTCTATATATTACATAGACATGTGACATATGGTACGGAGATACATCATAACATGTCTATATATTATGTAGACATGCGACGTATGGTACACAGATAC
>Ga0131853_10006630_pt1 | contig 20901 bp, 26 predicted proteins | sample TergutLab28metaG_FD_92764 | JGI IMG/M metagenome (GOLD analysis project Ga0131853, IMG submission 92764) | Labiotermes labralis P1 segment gut microbial communities from Petit-Saut dam, French Guiana - Lab288 P1 (version 2) (version 2) | ecosystem: Host-associated > Arthropoda: Insects >...
GGAATCTCGATTGAAACACTTGTGAGCTAGACACAGTTTACAGACCACAAGGGTCTAACATTTAAATTCATAAGTTATTGTGTCCACAATTATATATAAAGAGTGATTAACCACAAGGTTCTATATAAAGGCGTGACAGTCAACGATGATATTATGGTTTTGCATAGATTGATTTAATATTAAGGAAATATATATACTGTCTTTGAACGTATTTAGTGTCGCGTCAATAAATTTCTTACTGAACCAGCTTCGTATATATTGGAACAGATTGTTCAACCAACTTATGTTCGATCCACACGACACAATATGTATTTATTTATAGTTTATGTAATTGGTCAGCACTAAAGGTATTGGTGGCTGAACTGTTATGGCCTGCATGCAAAGATAAGCAAACATATCACAACACATATTTTTAGAACAAAAGCTTTCTATGAAAGGGCAACATGGTGACCTATGCATCACTATGTACAATGTGCAGACTGTGAACTATATTTTAACCTTTAACAAACAAACAGGATAATGCTGTCATATTAAATGTATAAAATTTTCATCCAAATAGGAACACACTGTCCTGCAGCATGTATTTAAAATACATAAAGCTCCAGCCGCAGCAGAAATCTGGTATTTAAAAGGCTGTGTGCTAAACATACCAAGTACATGTCTTCTCTTTTGATTTTTATCATCATCATTATCCTCATCATCATCGTCATCATCATCACCATCTCCTGCAAGGTTCTCTGCTACCTTCATTCTCTCCTTCCACTGAGCATACCGTTTACTCTTGTAGGTGACTGGAATCCAGGCTCCAGACTCATCACGAATTTTCTTCACTTTCTTATTCTAAAAGAAAAATAATTGGCAACAATCAGCAATAAAACTGAAAAGGTATATTCTATAAATTGAAGCAAACAAGTCTCCCAAATGTTGCTTTGGTAATTCTGCATACCTCATAAAAATTTAAGAGTGCATTAATTTACTGCTGACCAGCAACCTTGGATATGACTGCTTTCCATAAGAGGTATAGAAATAACAATGTACCACATAGGAACACTGGTGAACATGGAGTGCTTGATGCATGACAGAAAGGTTGCAGCTGCGCATTACAATAAAAACAGGAATGGATGGAGACTGTTGAACAAGAAGAATTTATTTCATATACGTACGATACACAATGTTTTCATTAACTGACCGTATCAACAGCAACCATTTTCTTCTTTTTGCGATCCCACTGTTTCAATCTCTGTTGCTGTTTTAATGTTTCTTCACTGTCGGCAGACAAATCCAGTCTAGCTCTGGAAGCCTCATGGTCAAAACTGTTTACTACAAACCTAATAAACAAATTTACAACAATTAAGAAAGAAAACCACATTATTAACAGATGTGGTACAACTAACATAAATGGGCAACAACGAACTTAATTCAACTTAAACATTAAACTTTCAATTACATTTCCTGTTCTTACAATATTTTATCCAACCTTACTTTGCCTACACAAACCAGTAAGTGATAGCAGTAATTATCAATTAATGCAAATTCTAACATAATTGGCCAATGACATGAATTTGTTTCATCAACCTTACACTACAAACAAAGAAATGGAATTGTAATGGAACAGAATTTGCAACATATTGCCTACAAGAATTCTATAACAGCCAAAAACACAGCTATCTTTGAAATTAAGGGCAAAAATTAAGTAAGTTACTGCCAACTGACAATTTCCAATGTACTAATGCCACTCTAAAGACATTTTATTCCGACAATGACATAAAACAGCAATCAGAACTAAACACATTAAGTAGATATAGCCTCCCCTCAACCAGTTTATGTAAGTAATTAGGCAAGTTTGTGAGAGGAATGATGCACAGCCCATGTTAAGTCAAAAGTCTGGAAATAACCTGCCTAAATCAAACAAACGATTCTTCCTTATGCCTCTTTTTTTTCTCCAAAATTCCAAAGCAACTTGTTGATTTCTCTAGTGTTGAACAAGTTTGGAAATGATACCTATCAGCAATAATTGCTGTTTATTCTTTTGGTCACATCATTAAGTTTCAGAATATCATTTGGTGTGATTCAACATCAGTAAGAGGAGGAATAAATGTCAGTTTGGGTTACACAACAGACAAAAATTCTGCGTGCCTTACATTTCTCCAGAAAATAAACTGTACCTACACAGTGTACACCATTTATTATAGCAACTATATATGCATTATTAATTAGTAAAAACAAACATCACTGCAATATTGTGCACCAGCCTACTCACCTTCACATAACATATAAGACACATAAAAAAATACTGTCTCGTTATGTCATCATGAAATATCGATACAAGATATCACCCACTGTATGACATCTTCCTACCCCCACAAAAAAAAGTGTGTGTGTGGGAGAGAAGAAGAAAAGAATAAAGGCATGGGAGAGAATACTAATCAATAAATGCAAAGATTTTTTTCCAGTCACTGTTCTCCAGTTTCATGTGTATGTGAGTGGGTTTGTTGAGCTCTCTTCATTTACACACTCACCTTTCAGTCAAACAGTACAAACAACAAGGTAGACTTTTACACCTAACAAAATTATTTATTTAATAACTCCAATATACTTCAGCCTACTGACCATCTTACACTAAAAACTATGATTCTGTTATCTGTACAAAGTGCACCTTGTTGGTTGTACCATTTGATCACACTGGAGTACACGGTAATAATGTATTATAAAATACCCACCCTTGTTCTGTATGGTGATCTGGGGCTGTATATCGAATGTAATTCATCTCATCTACCATCATTCTTCTCTTTTTCTGTTTTACTATAGTCTCAGCATCATGTTTACGTTTTTTGGGCGCAAGAATACTGTGAAATGTGTCTGTGATATCAACATCACTACTTGCTTTCAGTGACATCCTCTCAGTACTCTTGCTGACTATAAAGAAAAAGCAGAAAATTTACAGAACTGATTTAAACATGCAATACTTACCTCCTCCATGGAGCAGAGTCCCTGAGAAGCTAACCGGTTCTGAGCTAGTCAAGAATATCCCTGCATTTTATGGAACCTTAAGGTCATTACCGCTTCTACAATATCCCACCACCTGTCCCTATCATAAGCCAGATCAATGTAGTCCATGCCCCCACGTCCCACTTCCGGGAGATCCATTTTACTATTATCCTCCCATCTATGCCAGGGTATTCCAAGTGGCCTCTTTCCCTCAGGTTTCCCAACCAAAACCCTGTATGCACCTCTCCCCTCCCCCACACGTGCTACATGCCCCGCACATCTCATTCTCTTTGATTTCTTCATCCGAACAAAATTTGGTGTGGAATACATATCAGTATGCTCCTCATTATGTAGTTTTATCTACTCACCTGTTATCTCATCCCTTTTAGGTCCAAATATTCTCCTCAGCATCCCATTCTCAAACATCCTCAGCCTATGTTCATCCCTCAATATAAGCAACCGAGTTTCACACCCATACAAAACAACAGGCAAAATTATAGTTCTGTATATCTTAATCTTTATATTTTTGGACAGCAAACTGGAAGACAAAAGATTCTGCACCAAATGATAGCAAGCCCTCACTTCAATCTGCTCTTAATTTCTTCCTGAAGAGAATTTTGATTTGTTAGTGCTGTTCCCAAACATCTGAACTGATCCACCCTTACGAAGGAAATATTATCAATCTTTTTATTGTGACTTCGTCCTTCATTGTGATCTCGAGATATGACTATGTAATTAGTTTTATCGGCACTTCCTTCTAGTCCCATCTCCTTACTAGCAACTACTAAAGCTTCTGTTTTTTTATAGTATGTACCCTTCTGCTCAACATATTAACATCATCAGCATAAACCAGAAGATGATGTGTACCATTTAATTTCAAGCCACCCTGGCTTACCTGAACCCTCCTAATGGCATACTCTAAAGCAAAGTTGAAAACCAATGGCGAGAGAGTATCTCCTTGTTTCATACCATTCCTAACAGGAAACAAGACAGACAAAAAACGTGCAATACAAACTGAAACTAAGGACCAAAAATAAATAAATTAATGAATAAATAAAGGACTGCAAGTACACAGATGAGCCTGTTAAAGGGCAAACTAGGAAAAAGTCCATGTGACACTGCATGATTTCAGGCTCCTGGTGTGGTTTAAATGAGATCTGCGCTCTTCTGCGATTCTGCACTGTGTAACATCCCAAGAGAGCGCAGATCTCAGATTCTATCTACACTGCTTATTGCCTGTGACTTTTCCCCACATTCCTGCTACTACTGGCATCGATGCTGGTTTTTAATCAACTGTGTATACATACTTAAGTTATCTTTCTCCTTATCTTCCATTTTCCGTTTATGGTTCTCTATTAAACTTTGGTGTTTAGCTCGAGTTGATTTCATCACAGTATACGAACGAGATCTTGAAGACTGGCCAATTTCAAACACAGTCTGAAAAGGAATCAAATTAAATCATTGTTATGTACTGTAATTGCTTTTTACCACTGAAACATAATTCAGTTCTTACAACTGACACAAACTCTACATTCATAACTCACGAAAATTTCGTATCATACAAACAGTCACATGAAAGTCAGAAATTCACAGACCTTGTCTACTTTGTTAAAATAATCATAAGTATATTTTAGGGTGAAAAGATTTGTCACACATACATCTTTATCTTCAATTCCAATAAAGTTGTTAACATTTTGTGCAGCTAGAGCTAGCCTGTACCAAAATCTGTGTATGTCACAATCATAAATATTAAGAAAGCAGTATCAAGGGATGTAATGCCATGTAGTCTGGTAGACTGTTATAAATGTTTCTGAGGAATCCACTGTATCCATTTCAGCAGACATTTCTTAGATAAATCCACTGCTACACAATAAATGACAGTATTTCTCAACATTTATTCAGTCTTACCCCATTAGGTCTATAGTTCTTCATCTTTTCCAGTATATCTGAAGCATTAAGCTGAATGGCACCTTGCACTGGAAACACAGGGTGTACAGCAAAGCTGTGAAGACTGACGTCCTTGACACGCTTTATGCTTTCCAAAGAAGCTCCAGGCCGTGAACGGATGTACTGTCTATAGGCATTACCGCACACCTTTGTCATGTTTTTCTAAACATTACAGAAAAAAAAAGTAAGGAGATATAAGACCTGCACAAAGAGTTCATTTCATGTTACGTGTAAAATGATATGGGAAAGTTGTGAATGGTGTTAATATGGGCTTAACGTTTTGGCTTGCTGGCATGACTGCAATTATAAAACCACTGGATTAGCAATTAAACTGAGTTAACCTTAAAATAACCTGCATTCACGTACACAAACACAAACACACATAAGAAAACACCCCACAGAAATTCATTTTATATATTTAGGCAACAAGAAAATTTATGGCATTTTAAGACATGCTGCATAATCTCTGTTTTATTTTCCACAAAACACCATTTATTTAATAGCTTTATCTGTTTCCATTCAAATAATATGCTTCTCATAAACCATACAATTAAATTTAAATTCCAACAGAACTGTTAATAGCTTAACCAATGACACTCAGGATGAACTGCCAGTCAAGCACAATGTGCAGATTATCTGGCCACATGGAAGTGGAGGGAGGGCTGGAAGAAGGGAGGGAGGAAGTAAAAATGGGTGCTGTGTTGAATGAAAATAATGCTGTATTATTCACTGCATGCAGGTACATTTATACACTTTTACATATCATCTAGTAAAGAAATGCAAGACAAAATCATAAGCCAAAGGTACGAAGCAAAATTCAGTATAAGATTGTTTAGGTTCTCAAAGTGGTGAACATTAAGGCTATGGTCTTAATGACTCTGCTTATCCAGATAATTGGTTAAGAAAATCAGAGTGAACTATTACCACTCTCTGTACACTGCACTAATTTGGGGGAGGGAGAAGAAATCACCATGGCAGATAAAAATGTGCAATTTCTTCAATAATGTATCCAAGCCAAGACATTATAACCGTTATGTACATTCACAGCAAAACCTTTAACAAATCTCGCCATGTACCAGGACTAAAGAAAAACACTTATAATCTTTATGAAAGAATTCTTACACGACTAAACAAAAGGTTGGCTTAAATGAATTTTGGTACGCATACGCTTGACAGTTTATTTACAACATTACATTCTTAATGACACTTTTAATTTACAAAATAATCATAGATTTAACATAGAAATTAAATTATTTCTATGAAGTGAAAGGTTAATATTTATGCTTACATCATGGTGAAGTTAACAAAATCTTTTAGTATCAAAGAAAATTTATTACTAAGGTTCAGCAGAGCCACACAGGTGGTATAAACGCTTCATTGGAAAAGTTAACTTCGAAGACCATTGTAGTCTTGACAATATTGTTACAATGGATCTCGGGTAAACAGGTTGTAAGATATGACGTGGAAACTGCTGGTTCAACAAATGGGGTCAATGGAGAGCCTCAAAGTGACAGTTATGAATTTTTCAGCTTTGTTACAACAACAGATTTAACGAACAGAAAAAAATAAAAAAATAAAAATAAATAAATAAAAAAAAAAGAAAGAAAAAAAGAAAGAAAGAAAAAGAAAAAAAAAGAAAGAAAAGAAAGAAGCAAAGAAAGAAAAAAACTGACTGCTGATAAAGGAACCTGGAAGTTATTCTATGCAAATCACACGGTGGTCTTCTACATTATAACATCATGTAGTCAGCTATGAGAGGCCACTTTTACTAAGAAACATACCATTCCATCAATGGAGCCAGGATGATCGTCCAAAACATTGGTACCCACATACAATATTAGACAAAGTCATAATTCAAAAGCCACAATATAATCTTTGTAAAAACATAAAACCTTACATTCTATGCACCATCATGTGTGTAACTGATGTCAATAGTGTTCAATGACAATGTCCATGGAACTAAGATGGTACACACAGGTTTTAAAAATGAATAAATATGGAAAACTTTCAGGTTTTGAACTTGACACTAAATCAAAACAACTATGAGGAAGCTTGTGATCAAAATGGGAGCAGCACTCAGACGAGAGGAACAGCATGGGAAGAAATTGAGTATCATATGTGGAAGAAATGAGATAGATGGACAGGCTTGGCTGACAAACAATCCACATCAAAGTGAAGAAATATGACATCCTGTGCAGCTGCTTGCAAACTAGATTTGAGCATGCACTTCTTTCCACTAACCAGATCATTCACAGTTTCATGCCAAACTTTCAGCTCACTGTGTTCTTCATCCAGTAGTACTTCAGGTATACGTCCTATGAAACCATCTGGGAAGTCATCATCCTGGCTAGATGCCTCAGATGGTGACACATTAAATGGGCGACCCAAAAACAAATGTAGGTCAAGCAGATATGCTAACTCATCATTTGCCACCAGTGAATATGCTACCCCACTTCTGCCTGCACGTGCGCACCGACCTACAAATCAATCACACTGTTATGGATAAGCAAGTATGCATACATTTCACTTGGCACAACTTTGGCTGACATACAAGTGCTTCTTCGTTGCAGTCACTTAATTAACAAGATCACATGAGGCATGAAATTTATGATGATGAATAAGCAATTACTTTAACCTTACATATACAGCAACAAATGCATACAATTTACACAAAATCACAAACCATCCACGTGCATAAACTCTCCTATATGTTTTGGCAGTAAACTACTACCCTTGGGGAGACAAAATACTAATGATGGTGATTTATTGCCCAAGCATGTAGGACAGTTTATGTGTATGGATGATAAAAGATTTTATATAAATGGTGTGCATTTGTTGATGTATATAGCTGGTTATAGTCACAATACATGAACAAATAATATCAAGAATCGTGTTTCTGTACATTAATGTTAAAACACCATATTTTTGCATATGGAAACACATGTAAAAAAAAACACACCTAGAATGTATTTATATATTTAGGCAACACAAAAATTTACTGCATATTTAAGACATACTGCATCATTTCTATTTTATTTTCCATAAAATGCCATTTGTTTCATAATTTTGTCTTTCTCTGTTCAAATACTATATTTTTCAACAACAATGCGCTACAATTTAAATACCAACCCAACTTTTAAAGGTTAAACATTAAACAAATTAATGTGATGAATTATCATAACAATATTTAGATGGACACTGTCTGTTGCACATTTGATATATACCCTGTTTCAAGAACTGATTCTGTTCTAGCCTTCAGATGACCAGTTTATATTATACTGACAGATTCAATTTATTAATTAGTAGCAATAGTTGCAATCAAAACTGGATTCTTCTAAATTTTAGACAAATATGTTAACACTAAGCTGCTGTGTGGTCTAGGAAGTGCTGCTGTTGAAGACTCAAGTCTGCTGGGAAGTTATGGCATGTCAATAGGCAAGTTGTTTGTAACATTGTGAAGGATAGTAGTACCTTCAACTGCAGATCTGAATCTTCAGCCACATTACTGTGCGAACCTGTAATCTTGCAACAGTTGTTGTTGTTTCCATTGTCATTGTTGTTGTTGTCAACATCCTTGTCCTCAACAGCACCATCACCACCACTGTCATTGTCATTACCCTGCTTACCTATATGTCAGTCAGTTTAGTTACTTCCTACTTTGTAGTAGAAGAAGAAATAAGAGACCTGAGATTCATACTGTTCCGTATAATACAAGACAAAAATGCATCAGCAAAACACTGGAAAGCAGAGTTATAGAAACTATCATTTATGGGAGATATCACTAGGTTCAGGGATTATGTGTTAGCCTGGTATTCAAAAGGTCCTGAGTCTGATTTCAGCTGTTACTGCCCATCAATACAATAGCTAGAGAAGGAATAAAGTGGACCCCTAAAACAATCTGTTAACAAAGACACTAATTAAATAATTAAAAAAGAATACCTAATATCCAATCTGTAGCATGTCACTTAACTCACTTCACAAAATACTTAAAGTTACTGCTATAAAAAATAAGCTGGGAAATTCATCTACCAATTACACATATCAGAGTTTCAAAAGCAATGTCCAGTTATTGGAACTGAACTGTCCATACATAAGATAGTAATTTGAAGTATAACACAAAAAGTAACAAACCACTTTGGTTCCAGTACATGAAAAGCTCAGTTTAGTTGCACAGTTTAAGAAGCAAAATGTAAGCAGTTCTCTTTATACTCTGCTAGAAGTTACATAAAAACATGAATTGCTTTTACAGATTTAGTAGTAATGATTAATTAAGATATATGTACAATTAATGAGCAGTAGTACAGAAACAATCTCCAAAAAAAGTTTAAAAAGCAGGTTCAGTGATATCCTGGAAAGCCACGGCATTCACTGTACAATTTCAGAAAAGGGCTCTGAAACAACTATGGACATTAAAATGTTCTGAAGTGCTTCAGAAGGTGGGCAAGTTGGTATCAAAACTAAAATTTCTATCATCTTTGAGCTAAGTTTACCTGCTAGAGAAAGAATACTTAAGAAATAAAAAATATGATTATCCATAACAAGGAAGTGTAATAACAAAAACTGCAATATGGAGACTATGCGGATTAGTAAAAAGGGTATATTATAAATACCACACCATAATGGAATAAACTTTAAAATTAATATGAAAAAATAAAAAGAACCAATACTTAACCAACTCTGTGCACGAACAACTTCGGTTTAGGAGGGAGGTGATAATTTATAACACTGTCCAGTTGAGGAATATCAATCCCTCTTGCAGCTATGTCTGTCACGAGCAGAACTGAAACTTTGCCTGTCTGAAACTTGGCTGCATTGATCTTCCGAGCAGAAGGATGCAGATCAGAATATATAAAAGTGTTCGTGATGCCAACTTTGTCTAGTAGCTGAAATGAAAAATCATGTGTCATAAATATAGAACTCATGTTATTAGTCACAATTTTAAATGTCCTGCAGAAAATATCAATTTTACAACAGTTGAGCCATTCTGGTTAGGTTTGGCTCAAGGCCGTCTCCAGGCGGAAGCCAGTTCTCTAGAACTCTCCGTACCCGTCACCTCCATCCCAAGGTTACCACCGGTGATTGGCTGCCATGAGAGGGTGAGGGGTTGAGAGGCTGAGGGGGTTAGTCACGTGAGTCTTGGCTGAGGGCTGTGTGTGTGCCCGGTGGACTCTCTCTCGGGATCCTGCTCGGCTGGAAGCTAGGCCAACTCACGGACAGCGATCTACCTTGGTGCACCATCAGCCCGCGGCGTGATGAATTGCCATGGCTGTGAGTTAGTGGTTTGGTCATGGTTTGTACTTTTTCTAAACTGGATTTCTGGCCAATGGGACGGTCATGCCCGACGTCGCGCCGGAGGGCAGGGCGCTGGGTAGAGGTACTGGTATCATGCCATTTTCTTTGGTTAATTCATTTGTAAATTCATGTCTGACTATTTCATGTACTATGTCATCATGCTTTTAGCACGATATTTTGTGCACTATGTGTAACACTGTGTAAATATCTATAGGCTAGCCTGACTGGACAGACTAGGCCAGTGTGCGGCTGTTTTGATGCACGGTTACGTAACGTAGGGTTTCCGAGAGTGGAACATTTACAGTGAGTTTTTATTTGTTTGTTCTGAGCATTTCTTTGTGTGTTGTTCATTTCATGTGCATGAATGCTTATTCTTTTCTATGCCGAAGTGTAAGCCTAATATTGTTTGCTTGCTGATATTTATGTTCTTGATTATTTCACGCGTGCACATCAGGTTAAGTACTTTGTGCGTAACAGTGAGCCTGTGGTTGCTGGCTCAGGGAATCTTTCTGTTTCCTATTTCATGTATGTACCTTGAACTTTGTGCTCACAATATATTGCAATCTTACTTGTTATCCCTGTGCTGGGTGCATGTGTTTTACGTGCTTCTGTCGCTTACACTACCCCACAAGAAATCCTCACTGCGGAGCTCAGTTGCCCAGGCAGCTGACGGGAATAAACAGGATGCTGAGCCCCCCGGCCATCCTTACCACCTAGTGGGGCTCACAGTTACATTCTCTTAGTAAGATAATTTGCCATTTAATATGAAGCACACATTTTCCACAGTGGTATTACAGTCAGACATTTCGAATGGTAACCATAGATTCCATAAAATGTATGGAAGGAAAAGCTTGATAGTCAGAACAAATTAAAATAATCAAAAGAGGCAATACAAAGATGAGTACCACAGAAGATGACCAATACATAAAAAATGAACACAACATGGGCACTTTTAAGAAGGAAGGTAGAATTTCAAAGGACATAAAACTACAAGGAAACATCAAATAGCAAGCACGAGATAAGGATGGGAAGAGGTTAAGAAAGATGTCACAAAGTATGAAAGAACAACATAGGAAAAAAACTACAGAGGCACTCTGGAAAGACAAACACCAATGAACAAGTTTAATTGTTACAAAATCTACATGAAAATGAAAATGCCAAAGGAAAAATTATAAATGCACATGCCAGTGAAAGAAGATGAATACCTCCACAGCTAAAAACTGCTCCTGTTCACAACCTGATACACATGTTCTATCTTGGGGTAAAATCTTGGAGTCTCATTTACAGGATTCTGAGTGTCAGCCACAGTCACTTTTATGTATGGACCTTTCTGTTCAGAGATTCAAAACTTATTTTCTACAGAGATAGAGCTTTCACACCGTAAATAATATCAGCTCCACCAGCGACTCACAGCCCACAGCAATAGGTCACCTCTGAGCACCACTAATGATCACAATATGGGTGTGGTAACAGATTTGCCTTATAGCTGTTTTCACCTCATAAATGCATTCTACACATTTATCTAGAAGGGCAGAGACCAAGAAGGACGTCAATGAGCATATATGGAGGGAGGGGGGGTGGGGTGGGGAAGTATTCAAGCAGTGCAAAAGGATCCAAATTACATGCCAGCTCACAGTGTTACAAACTAAATATACTGCAATACATACACTTAGAAAACTTTAACCTAATGGATGGAACAGCTTGCTTTCCTTCATCAAAGACAATGTAGTGCCATATCTTACCATGTGTAAATACTCCACATGATGCTTGGTGGCCACAAACACAACTGTCATAGATTCTGGTTTTATAACATGTTTCAAAAGGCATAACAAAGCAGCAGACTTATCCTCTGAGCGACAACATATAAATGCCAGCTTCAATTGTTCTGGAAGCTTTGATTCAACATCCAATCTGAAATGACAACAAACACCACTATCAACCCCATCTGACTTAATACTTTTATAAACGCAGTCAGTATGTATGTTCAAACAGTTTTCTCACCAAATAAAAAAAAGTCTTTGTCTAGATGAGCTCTGACCAAAATACTGTATACCCAGACTGAACTAACATCTTTGTTAAATCACACTGCACAGGGATATGGTTGCAATGCATGGGTTGTGATACTGAGATGGAATGCATCTCTGAAATGCTGTTGTATTGGAACTTGCCGATGTGGCTGTCAACCAAATAAGATTTTATGACTTTTGTCACCATGACAATTTCAAGACATGTACTAATCCAATGAGTATGTGCTTCCAGCACATCATCATTACTGTCTAATTACGGATTTACAGTTACCTCCAATTACACAATATTCAAACAAATTTCAGTGAAATCAGTCCTACAGTTTTGTAGTTAAAAATGATAAGACAGATAGACATAACCATCCCTCTATAATTTCTTGTGATGTACACTGCAAAGACTGCACAGACTGCCTACGAGTTTGTTTACCTTATCAATAAAGGATCATTGAGACCAGCTTTTGCAAACTCAACCAGCACTTTTGGCAATGTTGCTGAAAACAGAAGAGTCTGCCTTCTCTCTGGAAGTCTGCTCACAATACCATGCAGCTGTTCACCAAAACCCATCTCAAACAACCTGAAGCAAATACAAGTATGTTCTGAAGAAATATGATATGTAACCACTGTGGTGGTAAAGTCAAAACTCATCTTGAGTTGTTGTTCTTGCAGATATGCATGTTCATGTACTGCTGCTTTGAACTACAAGCAGTTCAGTTCACACATAAATAAAGTCTTCATCACAATGCGTGAATTTTACTCTTCCACACACCGCTGCTCACAAAAATGTAACACAGGAGAGCACAGAATCCACAACATCAAGTAACTTACACTGCCTCTCTCTCCTCATTAAGGGGAAAAATAAATTCCTATGTATTTCACACATTCTATTCTTATAAAATGAAGGCAACATATTAAAAAACGTTATCACTTAAGCCTCTAAGAGACAGTAGCAGATAGCAAAGTATAACTATGCAATGTGTGCAGGCAGATATCATTCAATATGTATTGTCCAAAAAATAAAATTGTTGTTTTATCACATACTACATGTCACATGATGTGCAGTTGGTGCGGCCTGGCAGTCATGTGACAGTAAGGTGAAATCATAAAATCAAACTAACTGCAACACTTAAAATCACTATTTCTGCTTTAAATATGAGGCCTGTTTATATTAAACCCATTTGGGTACTGTTCTGGACAAAGCAGTGGCCATTAAGAATAGTCAACATGTGTGTTAGACATGGCTCTAGAAACTGTTTAGATTACTATATGGGTGTGATAAAGTGAAATATATTAAGTTCAAAGATTGAATAGGCTGGTAATGTAGTCCAAATGGATAATTCTAGAATACCAACATATGTACTGGAACGAAAATGCCATAGAGGAAGACCTGTGGGAAAACCACGACAGAGATAGGAAGACATCAGGAGGGACTCCTTAATGTTGCTGAATATAACAGGAAACAGGAAATTGATAGGGCACAGGCATATCTGGAGGCAAACTAGTGAGGAAGCCATGGATTGATGTGGACTGTTGCACCACTGTTGGAGGCGGAGGAGAAAAAGAAGTGTGTTGAGACAGGCATCCTACTGACACTCCAGCTGATGGATCCTCCCCACATAACACTACAGTGGATTGCCGCTTGAACCGCTCCATCACAATACCCTGAAGTCTTCAGTTGACCTAAATTTATCCTTCTTTAGTGGTTTAGTACTCAAGGATCTTGACATAATCATCATAATCACCACCATCACAACACACAACATGATTGTGGAACTCGGTGAAATATTCATATTGCAGCAAAGGCCAGGACACACTGCCCTCAAAGCAATGGTCAGCATCAAACCATCTCCCAAACAGCCTGGACCATTCACTGTGTGACTACAAATGACATACAAACAGGCTGTAAATTTGTGTCAAAGATGTCATGGTTGCAGTGACATACTTCCAGCAGTAGCCCAGGGAATTCTTTGTGGAAGGGACCCATCAGCTGGTGTGTCCATAGGATGCCAGGTCTCTCTGAAGAGCCTCACATTTTGCTTCCCAGAAATAAGGAAAAGGAGAGTTAGAGTTATCCCCCTGAAGGTATTCCTACTTTGACTTAGTTGTGGGGCTTGTGGTCAAATGAACCTCAAAGCTATGCTGGTGGTAGTATAGCTTCTGGCAGGGCCTCCCATCCCAGAAAGGTCAAAGATGATGAACCAGACAATGAGGGATACCCTGGTTCTCCAGGTTGGGGGTTGGGCATGGGGCTGACTACCCAACCCCATGAAAAATATGTTCTGTTGAGAAGGTTCTAAACTTTGAAATGGGATGGAAACAACAAAGACATCCAGCATGACTGAGGAAAGAGGAGGAGAATTTTGGAAGAGGCTAAGATGCATTACGGGCTATAATGCCAGAAGAAGAAAAAGAATAAGAGTTACAGTTATAATTAACAATGGTTTAGAAGTTATTAATTACCTACCCAGATTCAAGTGAAATTTCTATAATAATTTATTATTTAATCTATGAACACATTAATCATACCTGTCTGCTTCATCAAATACAACATACTCCACAGTGTGCAACTTCAGTTCCATCTCAACACAAATGTGCATAAATCGGCCAGGAGTTGCTACAATTATATCAGGCTTTCCATGAATTGCACTGAACTGATTGTCCATTGAGTCTCCACCTAACATAACAGCTGCTTGAAGACCTGTGAACCGTCCCAATTCTTTGATGAACTTGAGTGTCTATAAAGAACAAAATTCAACTGAAATGGAGGCAGAAAATACTTCACTATTACAGTGCTTACTTACAAGTGCACTTAACGTTTAAACATGAATGGAATATACTGCATTCCAGGCCAAGATAATAAGTGAAGGTTGGAACTGAATTGCCAATATGCAGTCACATAAATACCAGTGTTGCTGCATCAATCTCAAATAAAGTAGATGGAAGACTTTTGAAAAGTACATAAAAGAGTCTATTTGGCAATGACAACTTCAAAAAACATACAAAATAATATATACACTATTCAATTCACTGCCATGGGGGCACATTCACCACAGGTAAAGCAGACAGTGCATGCAGCTGACCATTTGCCCCTCTAGTTCCAAGGTTAAAATGGGTGATGTACTTCCTCTCCCTCATATGCAATCATGGAATGCAGGCAGTCAACTTCACCTTCTCCTTTTTACCTTCACTTAAAAACACAAGAACATACCTGTAAGGCCAACTCTCTTGTTGGAGACAGAATCAGGGCTCTTGCACCACTCTTTGCCACTCTAGTTTTAAGTTTTTCAAAGAGCGGGATTAAAAAACATGCAGTTTTACCACTGCCAGTTCTGGCCATTGCAACAACATCACGACCTTCCAGAACTAAAGGGATCGTCTGAAAAGGAAATGTACAAGTGTAATGCTGAAAGAGAACGTTTCAATGAACACCCTTAACGCAAACTATAAAACAATGGAAAGCAAACCAATTTTACAAATGTGTAACTGGATGGAACTTTAGCTGCTGTTGAATATACTTTCAAACCCACAAAAATGTTGCCTCCAAAGTAACGCAAACAGGTGTGGTCAAGTTCTTATTATCCTGCACTAAAAACACAAAATTTAGTACCCAAACATGCAGTAGGTGACATCTTTCACTGTATTTATTATTTACTTAATAATACTGTCAACAGCTGCCACAGAAAGCCAACTGGTAGAAACATCAGAGAAAAATAAACAAAGTAGAAATGATATGGATATAAACAGTCACACATAATTCAAGACATTTGCACGGAAGGGCTGAGGAAAATTACAAAAAACCGAAGTCAAATTAGTTGGTGTCTTGGTCAAGATGTGAACCAGGCAGTTTCTAATATGAAGTCTGAAGCAGTACTGCTTGAGCCAACCTCCTCAATAATTCATATTGGTTGTAGCACATACAAGACAGCATGTTCTGCAATGATTATTTTAATTTTTGATGCTTGTATGCCAGTAGTGCTGGAGCTTAGTTGGATAGCATTAACTACAAAGGTGGTGTCCTATACTACAGTACAAAGGGTGTTTACCGTGGAAATGTGGAAATGCAAAGATATTATAGGGTACATTTTCATGTATGTGACGTTCTTTAAGAAATATTGTAGAGGGTTGGGTACAACAATTTGAATAGCTTGCTTTGGTATTAGAAAATCTCAAATGTGTTGTTGGTAATAGGTATGAGTAAGAAAATACAGAGCCATGTATCAAGTGAAGGAGGCACTTCAACAAACTCCAAGCAACTCAATTTCTTATATGAAACTCATTACACAATTTCTAAGAGGAATGTCATAAATATTTAAATACTGTTGATAATTTTTTGCAATTGCATGACCTTTTCCCATCTAAAAATAAACTTAACAAAAACACCATCTGTTGTGCTAAGTAAGGCATTTCTATTAATGTCAAATACTGTTTACTACAATTAATGCTGTCAGACAAAACTTCCGGTCATACTGTACACAAGCACATAAACATAAAAACAAATGGTCCTACAGAAGAAGAAGCTAAAAAAAGGAATAAAATAAAGGGGGGAAAAAAGGGAAATAGAAAAAAGAGTAACATAAAAAATTTATGTGAAGATCCTGTATACAGCCTCGATACAAATTTTTCTGTACATACATTTTGTACTGTCCTACTTTTCATTCATTGCTTTGTTTCCTTTACAATGTAAACACCAGAAAATTGTCATATAACGAAACAAATATCTGACTAAAAAAAATAACGAAACAAATATCTGACTGAAAAGATAAGTGACATGACCCGGATCACTTCAGATTATGTACTAACCAAACATCAAGTTTTCATGCATATGACACTTTCTACTTATATTTTATTGGCCTGGATCTGTGAAGTGATGGTTACCATTGAACTCTTTCATTTAATTCTCTTTGAGTTCAGATTGAGACTCAGATTCCAATTAAACGGAGACTGAAACCCAAAAAATTAATATTTAAGATAAGGAATTAGAACTATTACCTTCCGTTGAATAGGGGTTGGTAACTTGTAACCTCTCTTCAGAATTCCTTTCACTACAGGAAAACTCAATCCCATTCCTTGGAAACCACCAGAATTCTTCTTACCTGCATTCTTCTTCTTTACAATGTGTGCATCATTTATTGTTTCACTGAAGTCTCCAAATCCAATTACTTCTGCAGCCATATTTTCCCTACATTATTACATTAAAAAGTCAAATAAATGATAAAGGAATGCTGCTACACTTCCTCTAGTACTGTCCATACTGTTAATACATTTCTACATATGCCAAATGCTACATAATACAATACATAATGAGCTTAATGATCTGTACTCCTCACCAAATGTTAATCACATGATAATATCAAGGAGAATGAGACGGACAGGGCACGTAGCACATATGGGGAGGGGAGAGGAGAGGGTTTTGGTTGGAAAACCTAAGGGAAAGAGACAACTTGGAAGAATCAGGCATAGCTAGGATAATATTAAAATGGATCTTCAGGAAGTGGGATGGGGGAGGGGCACGGACTGGACTGATCTGGTTTAGGATATGGACAGATGGTGGGCTCTTGTGAATGCGGTTATGAACCTTCAGGTTCCATAAAATGTGGGGAATTTCTTAACTAGCTGAGAACCTATTAGCTTCTCAAGGACTCTGTCCCATGGAGTTACTTAAGTTATATAATTGAATATCAATACCATCAACATCTATATTGTAAACATTTAGATTGATAATAGAATCATCTATATGATATAAAGGTGTTTATTTTGATTAGGGTGATGAGGATGAAATGAGTGGGGTATACAAAATGTAGCACACAGAGGAATGCAACACCAACAAAATTTCAGTCACAGAGCCTCAAGCTAAGGGACCATTTGGGAGATCAAGCCACTGATGGGACAACATTAAATGGGTCTTAGAGAACAGCTGTTATGATTTCAGTTGCATTCATCTTCTTCAGGGTACAATTACATGCTGTTTTTAAGTCGTTAATGAATGTCATGGTTTTATACAGGTATGAAAGTCCTCTGCCAGTGGATTTAGGCTTTATGTTACGATTATTAGTTCAAATACAAATGAATCAGGCTTAAAAATATATTCTGATAAATTTCTCCTCCGGATACAACTAAACTGCATACGTGTATGCCTAACATGTTTTGGTTACTTGGACATACCCGGAGGAATCACAACACTCGAAATCCGACCACCGGGTTTACTTTAAAATGCTTTACTGTAAACGTTTAAAATAAATTACCCATAAAACCCATCAACGTTCTACTTTTTTACATCATATTAAGTTCTTAACACATTATGACACGGTTATATTATTCACACCTTTGTCGATTTTTGTAACACTGTGTTGTGAAATCCAATACCATTCAGTTTAACCAAGGCTAATATGCATGAACACCAAACGTTACCATACTCGTGTTTAAACACCGTTTCTACTCTAACTTGTGATTAATGTGGAATTACACCACACCATCACTCAACACAAACTCACAAACAGCACCACGAACAGTTTTCGATACTAAACGCACCACCGCTTTGCGACACCACATATTACACACGTGCTCAATGCTACACACAGCTGGGTATAACTGCTGCATCCAGGACCAAAAATGTTGCACGCTGACACGTGTGTCGCTGACAACGCTGCGATATACCCAGTGACACGAATCCCATATAACTCCACGGACGTTATAGTTCGTGCCCTTTTACTACTTCCGAGACAAAGGTTAGATATGGTTTTAGGTCATTTTTCTCATAAACCCGAGGAGGAGGTTGGACATGGTTTTGGGTCATTTGTCTTATAAAATTCATTACTACTCCCTCCACACTGGTGACATGGTGTTTCACATTTCTTTCGTTACCAATTTCTGTCTACATTGGAAGCCATGGTTATACTGTCTTTCTCCCACAAGGCGCTACCCCAAACCTCTTACAACTTCTGAGACAGAGGTTAGATGTGGTTTTAAGTCATTTATATAACAAAATATATTACCACTTCTTCCTCAATAGTCACAATATTTTTCTAGTTCCTTTTCTTCTCAATTTCTTGCTATGGTGGGGTCGAGGTTTTACCGCCTATTTCCCACTAGGCTACACTCAAGCTTCTTTCACACGCTAGTCCGCCATTGTAATTTCACGCAGTTGTTAGTGTGTGCCTTACTGCCAGTCACCAAACTCTCCAAATAAGGTGCGACGGATTACTCACATCATCAAAGAATATCAGGCTAGACTATGCCAGATGCCTAACGTCCCTAAAACATCTTACCGACGAGATTCGCTCGGATATTGCGGTGATGCGAATAAACTTTTCCTTACATTCTTATTCAGTGACCACGCTACCAGTATACAGTTCATTAGGGCCGTCTGATTAATTCAGAGTAAGGTGCAGTGTAACTCCTGCGGTCGTGATATGACCTCGTACGTAGATCCTTTTCTTCTAGATGGTTTCCGCTGGCGATATCGAAAAGTGATAGCTGAAACCAGGTGTTTTGGATCTAGGTCTGTAAGGCACGGGTCATGGTTACAGGGGAGTAATATCACCCTCCAGGAGGTTTCGGATCTCACGTACGACATACGTGACTTCCAACTCTTCGTCCCCGGCAAACGACGGCATCTCGCGAATCAGGTATGCGCGTTAAGTCACCCTACACAGCGCTACTTCCGCCATGTTTCTCGTTACGTCTGCTAACATCGCGGATATAGCGCTCCCACGGATGACTGCGCCTCCCGCCGCCATGTTTGGCCCTGGATTCAACAGTCCTCCCCACTTATGGTATCTAGAGTGGACAACATTAGAACACACAAAAATGTCATTGCATGCATGTAACATGTCAGAAATTGTTATTATGCTTTTCAATAAATAAAATCACATTTAATTTTTCCTTCGTTCCTCTATTTTGTACTCCTACATAACCCTTAGAGTAGCAAAATCTTATATCGAACTATCCACGTTTGTGCACACTTCTCATTGGAAACCTCCCCTGCTCTATGGTTACTGACGTTTTGGTGGAGACTGTTGCGTGACTGACTAGTTTAATCATTGAGGATATTGGGTGGTTGTAATGAAGATTTTGGTAAACATGAATCTTTTACCGAACCACAGCACAAGGCAATAACATTTATTAACTGGTATATGAAAACAGCAATGGGAATTTACGTATTTGATAACTGAAGAATAAGAACCAACTAGATGCTACTTATTATTTTATTGCACTTCTTGTAGGCTGAACATGTTTGGGCACTACTATGCCCATCACCAGGAGCTCACGACTATAATGTTGATTACCACATTGGTCGTCTCGTTCTTGGGTTGCTGTAGGTTGGAATTTAGGTGCGGGTAGGCTGGAGTAGTGTCCAGGCTGAAGGTTATAGCGCGTATTTGATATTGGCGAACCTGACGACTCCGGGACACCGAGTACGACATATATTTCACTTCGAGACTTCACGATGGCTTCCTGTGTATGTATGTCTTTAATCATTGCAATGCATTAGCAGTGCCCAGACATTTGAGAAGCCAAAGAGAAAGCAATGTTACTTACTTACTTACTCCATGGTGCAGAGTCCTTCTTGAGAAGCTAACTGGTTTGCAGCTAGTCAAGAAATTCCCCACATTTCACGGAACCCGAAGGTTCATTACCGCACTCACAAGCGTCC
>Ga0131853_10006631_pt1 | contig 20900 bp, 16 predicted proteins | sample TergutLab28metaG_FD_92764 | JGI IMG/M metagenome (GOLD analysis project Ga0131853, IMG submission 92764) | Labiotermes labralis P1 segment gut microbial communities from Petit-Saut dam, French Guiana - Lab288 P1 (version 2) (version 2) | ecosystem: Host-associated > Arthropoda: Insects >...
ATCCCAAGAGAAGTAAGAGAAATTAAGGGTTGGCAACCAAATGATAACATCGGATTCTACAACTACAATGGTGTCATAGTACTTGAACAAACAGGGCCGCCCCGGGAGCCTAAGCATATAGAAGAGATTATGCGGCTTCACAGTCCTCAAGTCCAGGAATAACCTCTTGCAAAGCGCCACTCCCCAGTAATTAACAAGCCAAGCCCGACAGACGAAAAACTCTCCTTGCCAATGAAAAAATATTGGCGCGGAGAGTATTTCGTCTGTCTTTGTCATTGTGGTTTTTATTGCTGGGGTTGTGGGAGTCGTTTTGTAAAATTTTAGAGAGCAAAACTTTGATTCCTTTGATGCTTGTAAATTGCTGAGTTGTGCTTGTGCTGTGTTTGTGTTTGAGGTTGATACTGTATGAAATGTGTGTCGAAATTTGCGTAAAGATGTTGAATTATGTGTTGACGCGTAAAACAACTCATGGTATTATCGCCCACAAAAAATTGAAAAATCGTTTTGTATTGTTGTATGTGACAGAATTAGAGTAGTGTTGTCTTATTTTTTTTGTATATAAAACATATAAAAATATAATGAGGACGTGATCAAGTGAAAAAATTTGCACATTGTTTGTTGGTAGTTGTGTTGTTTGCCGCTATTTTGGGTGTAGCTTTTGTGCCTGTATCGGTAGACGCAAGAAGTTATGCTGGAGCGCCGTTTGTCCCCAATCCGCGGACTGAGTATGCCCGTGAGTTTATTGCTGCAAGTGAAGGCCAGCAGTGGTTTATGGATGTTGTTGAGTCCGTTTTAAATGTACATGGAAAGTCAATTAATACTATTAATTCTCGGGCCGATTTGGATGCTGTTGTATCTGTCGGTCTTTTTGATGCTGGGATTTCTGGACGTATTCCTCGGGCTATTGGAGAGCTTAGGAATTTGCAGTTTTTGCATTTGGGGCGGAATAATCTGTCTGGTGCTATACCTGCCGAGCTGGTTTCTATCACTAGCTTGAGGGAAGTAGATTTATCTGAAAATAGTTTGACGGGTTCTATCCCTGCTGGGATTGGAGGCCTTGCAAATCTTAGGATACTGCTTTTGAGAGATAATCAGCTTAGCGGCGCAATCCCTGCTGGGTTGGGGGGCTTATCTCGGCTTGAGGTTTTGGATGTTTCATCTAATAACCTGACTGGTGGCATACCTTCTGCTTTGGGTAACTTGTCAGCATTACAGATATTAAATCTTTCGGACAATAATCTGGGAGGCACTATCCCTGCCCAGCTTGGCAACCTGGCTCAGTTGCGTGTGTTGATGGCCTGGAACTGTGGCTTGACAGGAGCATTGCCAGCTCAGCTTGGTAATCTTTCTAACTTGCTAATTTTGGATTTATCCCAAAATGCCCTAACGGGGGCAATCCCGGCTTCCCTTACTTCCCTTGGGCAACTTCGGGAGCTTGCGTTATCTGACAATAACTTAAGCGGAAACCTTCCGGCGGTGGCAGCTGGGTCGGATATTCAGGTTCTTGACCTGGCTCGCAACGGACTTACGGGAAGAATCCCTGATGGGTATGCATCTATGACATCATTGAGGATATTGGATTTAGATGAAAATGACCTTAGTGGCATTATCCCTGATGTATGGAGTGGGATGAGTGATTTAGCTACTGTGTGGTTGCGGGATAACCAATTCCATGGTGATGTTCCGGCTTCTTTGGCTGAGGTTGATGAAGCTCGTGTGGATGATAATCACCTGTTTGGAGCCAACGTTTCTGGGATGTCCAATAATGCCGGAAACTTTGTGCATTTGCCTGGGCCTGATGTCCAGTTCAGGCTTGAGATTGATGAGTATCTATGGGCAAATGTCGGGCAGAGGATAAATATATTTGACCTTTTTAGGATAGTGGATTCAATCACAGGAGACGAGGGCGTAAAGCCTAAGCTGCATGTGAGCTTATATGAAGTTGCGGTTGTGATGGAATCAGAGTTTATACCTGATGGTGACCTGTCAGATTGGTTTGAGATTACTTCTGATGGAAATGGGATTTTTATCACTCTATTACAGGAGATAGCCGCAGCGGATGCCATTTTATTCGAATTGCGCATGCTGCCTCATGATGTCTACTCACCGTTTTCCTTTGTGCGTTTCTTCGCAGGGACGGAAGCAGGCATGCCACCGATATCCCCGCCGCCAGCACCACGCCCGCCAAGTAGACCGCCGGCCTCACCCCAACCATCACCGCCAAGTGGCGGAACCGGGGGTGGTGGAGGCAGTGCCGGAGCAGGAGGCGGCGGAGTATGGCATATGCCTCCACCAAGTACTCAAGGCCGTGCCTATGTGCTAGAAGCACGTCCGGCTTTTGTAAGAGGAATATCCCAAACAACTTTCGCCCCTAATGCCCCAATGAGCAGGGTGGATATTGCGGTTGCGCTGTTCAATATTGCGGGCAGGCCGGAAGTGGCTATTCGCAGTCCATTCGTGGATGTGGCTATATCTCACCCCGACATAGCTGCAATAGCATGGGTATATGAAAATGGGTTAATGGTCGGCTACCGAGACGGAACCTTTAGGCCGGATTCAAGCCTGACCCGTGGGGAGCTGGCTACATTGATAGTCAACTGGCGTGGATATACCCCTCGGCGCACTACCACTTTCCCAGATGCATTAAATCACTGGGCCAACGGCTCTATAGGCGCAATAGAGATTCTTGGTCATGTATCCGGCTATCCAGATGGCACCTTTAGGCCCAATGCTCCTATCCGCCGTGCAGAGGTCGTGACTTTGCTCAACTCACTAATAGGCCGTAGTATTGATTTAAGGGAAATAGGGCATATAGAAAATCCATTCACCGATGTATCCGAGCGCCATTGGGCTTTTGCTGAGATTATGGCGGCGGCTGTTGATCATTATGTACGGGTATATATCGAGTACGAAGAAGAGGAGGTTGAGGCTCAATGATGACTCAAAGGGAGCTAGTAGACATGAGCTTGATAGACAAGAGACTAACTGGCAAAAGCTTAATACGTAAGAGACTAATGAATCTAAAGCGCTTTACGGCGCTGCTGCTATGCGCAATCATGATAATGCAAAGCATGGTAAATGTACTGGCAACATTCGACCCAGGGCCAGAGTGGAACTTTATCCAGCTTATTTCACACGCCAACAACGAAGTAATAAGCGTAGCCCATAGCGTAACAACAGCATCAGAAGTAATAATCAACAGGCCTTTCAACCCAATAGCGGAAAGGGCTGAGTTGTCCTTTTCTATGTACTATGCCCCTGGTTCTAGCATACAAGTCTTTAGGCTTGCAAATGGGGTAAATCCAGCAGATGTTTATAGTGCATCAAACCCTCTTGGGGAGCTGGTTGGATATCTGTTTGGTCGGTATGATGACCAGTGGCGAGTGTTTAACTCTGATTGGTTTGAGACAATATCCCCAGCGGGGCTTTCCGCTCCGGTTGTTGCTTCTCCGTCTGCGCTGTCCTTTGGAAGTGCATCACCTTCGGCTTTAGGCTTTGGAAACACCACCCAATCGTCGCCATCATCGCCATCTTCTTTGATACCCCCTGCAATGGTGGTTACACCATCTGCATTGGCTTTTAGAAATATACCTCCCGTGACTCCCTCCGCCTTGACCATTGCTGATGGGATACTATGGGAAGGATATGTAGTTGACAGCGGCGGTAATCATCAGCAACTTACAGCGGGCAACTATGTAATAGTGGTGCAGCCTGCGGCTGACAATCTGGACGACAGCCGTCTGCTGCTACCAGTAAATATAGACCCGACTTTTATACCAATAATAACCGGCTTACCCAGAAGCAATACAACCCCATTTGGTGCCTTCATGGGCATACCGGGGCTTCATGAAGTCAACATGATAAGCGGTAATTACTTCTTTGCGATTACTGACATGACGGTGCCTGTAGTACCGACATTGGCATTTACCCGTTCATACAACGCTCAACTTGCAGATATATCAGGGCACATGGGCAATGGCTGGCGTACAGGTTTTGACTTCTTCTTAGAGGAAACTGTCTTTGGTGCAATCATAACCATGCCAGACGGGGCAACTATTCACTTCCGCCGAGATATGTGGGGCCGCTACTCTGCCCCGCAAGCCAGGGATATGACCCTCGAATCAACAAACATGGGCTGGACACTAACAGACCGAAGCCGTACACGGCATTACTTCAACTCTGACGGAAATATCACAGACATAGCGCCCATTAACGGCGAACTTTTGATGTTCAACTACACAAACGGGCAGCTAACAGAAGTAAGAAACCGCAGCGGCAGCCTGACCCTAACCCATGAAAATGGCCGTATAGCCACAGTAACGGCCAACCCAGGCAACCGCACAATAGTATTTAGCTACGACGCAGCCAGCAACCTGGTGGAAGTAACCAACTACGCGGGCCGCCGAACCCTCTACACCTACGATAACGAAAACCGACTAATCGGCATGGAAGACAACGACGGCTGGAATTATCTAAATCTAACCTATGATAACCACAGCCGCCTAACTTCAGCCAGAATAGGCAGCGCCACAGTAACCAGCACGATAACCTATGGTGTACTTAACACAATATCCACAGACCACCTAGGCCGTAGCGTAACCTACCGCTTCAACCGCGACCGCCAAGTAACTTCAATAGAACACCACGACGGCACAGAATACTTCGAATTCGAAAATGGCCGGGTAGTATCCGAAACCGCCAGAAATGGCCGCACCGTGCGTTACGAGTACGACGAGCACGGCAATATCACCCTAATAATAGGCCCCGACGGCGGGCGAAGTGAGTTCACCTTCAATGAAAACAACCTGCCGATCCGGATAGACCGCACTAACCCAAACGGCCAAACAACCACCCGCAGATATGAATATGACGAGCGGGGCAATGTAATATCCTTCACAGATGAAAACGGCAACACCCGTACCTTCTCTTACGATCAGTATAACCGCCTAATAACCTCAACAGACGAATACGGCAATAGAACCACCTTCGGCTATGACGATTATGGCCGATTAAACTCAATAACCGACCCGGAAGGCAACGAAATCCGCACAGTATACGACACCCGTGGCAACCCAATAGAAATCACAAGCGCCCTAGGCTTCACAACCCGATTCGAGTACAACGACGCGGGCCACTTAGTCAGCACCACCGACCCATACGGCAACATAACGCGCTACACTGTAGATGGCAGGGGCAATATAACCTCCGTAACCGACCAGCTAGGCAACATAATAAACACAACCACCTTCAACGCCGCCTCCCAGCCGTTGACAATAACTGATGCCATGGGCAATACTACAACCCATACTTATAATGCCGACGGCAATATAACAAGAACAGAAAACCCAGACGGCGGAATAACGACATATACCTACGATTCATACGGCCGCCTACTAACCAGAACCGACCCAAGAGGCAATGTCTGGAGTTTCGGTTACGATGAAGAATGGCGGCAAAACAGAATCTCCGGCCCTCTAGGCCAGACCCTTAGCGTATCCTTTGATGCCAGAGGCAACATGGTAAGCTTCACCAATGCCAGAGGCTATGTAACCAATATCCACCACAACGCGGATAACCGGGTATCAAGAGTAGAAGACCCGGAAGGCGGCGTAATCCGATATGAATATGACGCAAGGGGTAATCTGGTAGCGAGATACGACGCAAACAATAACCCCTGGCGCTATGTATACGACAGTAATGACCGCCTAATAAAAAGAATAGACCCATTAGGCAATGAAACCCACTACACCTACGACGGCAACGGCCGTCTAATAGAAGTCCGCACCCCAATGGGCAACTACGGCACCTTCGTATATGACCCAGATGGCCGTCTAATACGTGTATACGACGCGGAAAATAACGCAACCCGCTATCAACACAATAAAAACGGCCAAGTAACAAGAGTAATCTACCCAGACGGCAGCTTCACCAGCTTCGAATACGACGCCGCAGGCCGCCTAATCCAAACCACTGACCCGCAAGGCGGAACAATCCGATACGAATACGATGCAGCAAGCCGCCTAACCAGAGTAATCGACCAACTGGGCAACACCTGGCAATATGAATACAACAACATGGGCCGTATATCCGCCATGATAGACCCAATGGGCGGAAGAACCGAGTTCGAATACGACCTAAACGGAAATCTAATCCGTGAAGTAAACCCCATGGGCCACACCTTATACTTCCAATACGATGCCCTAAACCGCCTAATAACAATGACAGACCCCAGAGGCGGAATAACCCGCTTCGAATACGACGCGGACAGCAACTTAACTCGCACCATCAACCCTGACGGCGGAATAATCTCCTACGCCTTCGACGGAAACGATCGACTAACCCGCATGACCCGCCACCTAGACAATGGTCAGCAAGCCGACACACTACTAGTCTACGACCCAGCAGGAAACCTAATAGAGATAACCGACCCAATGGGCCACACAACCAACTTCGGCTATGATGCCCTGGGCCGTAACATCCGAGTAGACCACCCAGACGGCGGCCGAGACGAATTCACCTACAACGCCGACGGCAGAATAACCAGCGTAACCAGGCGCATAAGAAGCGGCGAATACAACACAACCCGCTTCGAGTACGACAGAAACGGCCGCCTAACCCGCATAGAAGATGCCCAAGGCAACCACGTCCACTTCATATACAACCGCCTAGGGCAAGTAATCCAAGAGATAGACCAAGCCGGAAACAGCCGCCACTTCGTCTACAACGCCAACGGTCAGCTAATCCGCTTCACAGACCAAGTGGGCAATATAACCGAGTTTGGTTACGACGCGGCAGGCCGACTAATCTGGGAAACCACCCCAATGGCAGGAGAAGGTGCCCCAAGAGAATACACCCGTTTCCAACATGACGAAAATGGCAGAATAGTAGCCATAACCGACCCGATGCAAAGAACTACCCGCTTCACCCACGACGCTCTGGGCCGCATACTAACCGTAACCGACGCAATGAACAACACAACCACCTATGTATACGACCAAAGCGGCAACATAACAAAAACAATAGACGCATACGGCAATGAGTCAATCTTCGCATACGACTCCATGAATCGCCTAATCTACGCCAGACTAACAGGCCAATCCGAAGCCACCCTATACACCCACGACACCAGAGGCCTAGTAACCAGAAGAATCAGCCCAACAGCCGGCACAGAACTTGCAGTATACGACGCAAACGGCAACATAGTGAGCCGCACAGACCCAAACGGCAACGTAACCACCTACGATCACGACCCAATGGGCAGAGTGCGTCAAATGAACTTCCAGGACGGCACCACAGCCAGCTTTGCTTTCGACTACGCAGGCCGCTTAACAACCCTAGAAGACTGGACAGGAATAACCAGCTTCGAATACGACATCTTGGGCCGGCTAACCAACGTTACCGACCCCAGCGGCAGAAGTGCGGCTTATACCTGGGACAGCAGAGGCAACCGCACATCCGTAACAGTAACTGACCCTGATTCCAACTCCAATCCCGACCTAGCAGGTCTATTCCCAATAGAAGCAACCACCTCCTACACCTTCGACGCAGCCAACCGTATGCGCAGCCTAACAGACAGCGGTGGCACTACAACCATGTTCCAGTACCAAGCAACAGGCCAACTCCGCTCCTTCGACAGCACCAACGGAGAATCAGGGGTATATAGCTACGACGCAGCAGGCAACCGCCTATCAGCAACCTACAGCTTCAACGCAATCCCAAGAAGAGAATACCGCTGGGCCTACGATCAGCTAAACCGAGTAATAACAGAAACCCGCACCAACGTAGGCATAGGCCTGCCAGACGACCAACCAGAGATACTAGGCTACAGATACGACCGCCTAGGCCGCCTAATCCGTTATTATGGCGCAGATGGCAGAATAACCAACCACACCTACGATGCAGCAGGCAACATGCTAACCTCAAGAACCACCCAAAACGGCCAGGTAATAGCCGCAACAGAGTTCATCTACAACAGCCGAGGCCAGCTAACCCAGCGTATAACAGAAGAAGATGTTTTCGCCTTCACCTACGACGCCGCAGGCAACATAATAAGAGAAACCCTGAACGGGCAAACGATAAGAGAACTAAGCTACAACGCCCAAAACCGCTTCTTCCACGGAATAAACGATAGGGGCGAAACCACAACATACACCTTCAACGCCTTAGGCTACCGCGTAGCCTGGGAGACCACAGCCGCAAACCCAAACTTCCAACACCAAAGCAATATCATAGGCCAACCCGGCTCTCAACACCTAACCGATGTAAACGACCTAATCGCCGAGCTAACCATCCAACAAAGAGAAATATATAACCCAGAAACCAACACCTACGAGCCAGCGGAACCAACCACAAGCACGTGGTTCGATGTAATGGGCACCACCCGTCAAGCGGAAATCGTAACCAACAGACGGGAGTATCTGCCTGACTTCACAAGTGAATTCCCACGTGACCTACTGATAATCACAGAAGAATACACCCACGTAATGGAATACGGTCACGATTTACACTCAGTAACCACGATAATCACCACCGAGACAGAGAGCCAAAACACGATAATAGCCGCAACCAGGCCGAAGCTATACGCCCGCACCAACAGACTGTGGGGCATAGCCTACTTCATTGACCCCAGCGGCATAATCCAAAGCTATAACGAGTTTGACCCATGGGGCAACCCCTATACTCCACTACCAGATGGCCAAAACTTCGTAGGGCTTAACCTGGAGATAATAGGGTTTACAGGCTTTGCCCATGACTATGTACTAGGCCTATACTTCGCACACTTCCGACTTTACGACCCCGAGGCCAAGCGCTTCAACGCCCCAGACCCCATAAGAGGCAATATATTCAACCCACAGAGCCTTAACCTCTACACCTATGTACTCAACTCTCCCACGAACTTTATTGACCCATGGGGATTATCGCCACTAGGACTAGGCCCGAGCGTCATTGCAACTCCCGGAAGCTTTGGTTCATTCACTCCGCCAACACTAAGTGCGCCAAGTGGTGGCAGCGGTAGCAGCATGACGGCAGATCAAGCGCGCGAAATTATAAGTGACCATTTTCCTCCAAGTCTATGGGATGAGGTTGCAAATGAGATAAGACGCCATAATCCCAGAATGAGCGAAAGCGAGATTGCTGACATTATTGACCGGACTGTAATAATGATTGCTACTGATTTAGATGGCTTTTTGGATGCAATAAATCGCTATGTAACCCCAACTGTACAGTCGGTAACAGTAGGCGGCGCAGGAATGACACATGGTGTAGGTGCACCGCTTATTAATATGCCGTTACCAGCGATATCCTTAAAAGCCCCATGCCCGCAATCAATATGGAAAGCAGCCTTGAAAGCGGCAGATTATATATGGTCTGGGTTAAAATGGGCAAAAAATGAAACGATGCAAGGTTTTAAATGGTTACAAGCTCAGGCTGCACGACAGGAACAATGGATTATAAATCAAGTGAATTCGCTGTTTGGGGGTGGAAGTTCGGCTCCAGCAAGGCTTAGTTCTGAGGCAATTGAATTCGCCGTCAGCAGCACGCAGCGACTTCAACATGCATATAAACATGCACACGAACTTGGCTTGGGTTTTGGAAAGTGGAATAACAGTACAGCACTGTCAGAGTGGAAAAGTTTTATCGTGTCCAACTTGACTCACTATACGCAGACGTTTCAACACATTCTTAAAGGAGGACAGTCTGTGACAGGATATTTAAGATATGTGGATGGAATGCCAATTGTGACATTTATTTATAATTCGGGGGAATTCAAGGGGCTAGTGGCCTCTGTCTATAAATTATCTGAAATGCAGCTTATTGCATATGGTTTGAGGTGAGTGAAATGAGTCTTGAGTTTGGTGCATTTATTGAAATAAGCGGTTGTTTTCGCTGCCCTTATAACTTTGAGTCAATTCTATCTTTTATTGAGCAAAGTGATATAAGGATTGATGCTAATGGAGCTAGATATTACAAGTGTGATCCGAACAAAGCCACTCACGATAGCCTTATGAATGAAGAATGCGAATCACTTGACAGCAATTCTTTTAATCCAATTGAATTAAGAGAGAATGTTGTTGCATCAATTGACATAATATTCAACAACTCCATTCCTGGTCGCATCTATACTTCTTTCTTTGATGATTCGTCGTATGGGATTTCGATTTTGCTTAGTGAGGAGGATCTGGAATTTGGTAAATACGACACCAAGTTTCTTTCACGTTTAGCAGATATCTTCTTTAAAGTATTCCGCCCAATGTATGGACATATTGGGGTTGAAGCTAGTGTATGGGGTTTAGAGTCATTACAGAATGATTTTTTGCGCGCAGAAAACACCTTTATCTTAGATGAGTTTTATCATCAAAAAAAAGATGCCTTTGAGTTATTTGCCCGCGAAAATGGATTAATCATACGGGTAATAGAAGGTGCAGGGGTCATTTTTGAATATGGGCCAAATGTCGTAAATGGCTTATATCTCAATATCACTAATTTTATCAGTGAAGTATTGAGGTAATGAGGTATTTTATTGACTGCAAGCTCCTTTCAAATCTTGAAAGACAAGGAGAATGGGAAAATGCCAGGAAACTTCTCTATAACGAATGGATTAATGATATAGATAATGGAGGGCGACTTGTCAGATTGCTTTCTGAGTGTTGGTATATTTTATCTGAGTGGGATACCGGACTAATAGACGATGCAGATTTATCCTTTCAAACTGTCCAGAATACACTTATTGAAGGTGTAGAGTTTGGTATAGCGAACTTATCAGATGATTCGCGTTTTCTTTGTATTACAGGCTATATGATTTCCTTGTTTCCTTACTTGTTTTATGTGAATGACTCAAATCACAATACTGATGTGTTGTATGCGGAATGGGAGCAACGAGGTTTTGATATGCTTCAAAAGGCACACGAAATTAATCCTAACGATAGAGTTGCTAAAACACTGAATCTCGGAAAGTCAATGAGCATGACAGAATACAACGAAGCCAAGATTGCATTGAAACCTGAATTACAGTATCTTTTCCCAGGTGATACTGCGATTGAGCTATATTTTAAAGATACTTTGGGAATGACATTGGCGTGAGTAAAGTGTCATGGGGACGTCAGATCGTGTAAAAACCTAAGGCCATCCCCATGGCACTCCTCACCTCTTCGATTCCCGTTGGTTTTGATGATACCGACAAAGGTTTTTTCCGGTTTTGATGATAATGCAAAAACCACAAAAGTAACACTGCCCCAATGATAGATGATGCTATAGGGATTGATTGGTCTAATCCTCCCGACCTATGAGGCCCTGGTTTGCCTATACAATAAGTAGGCTATTTTGACAGGTTTGATTATACGTGATAGTAATAACCAAAATCACACGAGCTTAAAAAACGTTATTATCTCCTTAGCGGATATCATAAAAAAATACAATTGGTTTTTGGGCGATTATGAATGTAGTGTTTATCCGTCCACTAAAATTCCTGAAACGGGAGATTTTGTGTGGCTTTCAGGAGAAGAGTTTGTACTTATTTTAGAAAAGCATGAAATACAGTTTATTTGGGGAGTAGCATTAGCTTATGCGAAAGGCATAGAGCTCAAGGAAATATTAAGTCATCCACGTCCTTTTGCGGATGGAAATGAAGCCTTTTGGAAGCCGGAACTAACAATGCAAAATCCATTGGCAGAAATAGAAATAATTTCATGGGATTCAACGATGCTACTTGTTATCGCAAAATCAAAGGAGCTTATAGAGATGTTTATAAAGGAGTATCCTAATTCACTTGACCTAAAAGAATATAATCAAACGTGAGTGATAGGCAATTAGGTATTAGGAAAGAGTGCCATGGGCAGAGGCTTTGACACTCTTCATCTCTTCGATTTCCATAGGTTTTGATGATACCGACAAAGGTTTTTTTCGGTTTTGATGATAATGGCAAAACCACAAAAGTAACACGCTTATGTTTGTTCAGTAGCAACCCGAGAAAAGAAAAACACAGATATGGCAGGGTTCATTGCCCTGTCTTACATAATATCAGGAGGAATATATTATGTTTTGTCAAAAATGCGGCACGCAATTAGATGTACAAGCGAAAGTATGCGTCAACTGTAATGCTCGCATAGACCCGGCAAAGTTTTGCCAAAAATGTGGTGAATCAATGCCTGGGAAGGCTAAAATCTGTGGTGCTTGTAATACACGAGCGACTATTATTAATACACCATTGCATTGGCTCTCTCTAGGGCTTTCAATATTAGCTTTTATCACGTTTAGTGCATTTGGAGGAGATTTTGACTTAGGTGATGTTAATATATTTGACTGGTTGACGATACCCATCGCCTTAGCTGCTTTAGTGGTTGCAATTATGTGTATCCCTAGAGGACGTATAATTTTGAAGGTTATAAGCATTGTCCTTGCACTATTCTATTTTCTTGTTTCTATTACTTGGGTATTCCAGTAAGATTTCATGGGGAAGGAATGTTTAATAAATGAAAGAAACAGGTAATCAACTAGAATAATCCCCTACGCAATCAAGTGCAAGACTTTATAATCTGGTTACAAGTCCAAGGTCTTATATAATATTATTGAGATAGATGCTCCTAAGTTGGTCAAAACCAAAAAAGTAACATTCAGGTGAAAATATGTTATATAGTAAAGAAGCCACAAGGATAGATAAGTCAGTCACACCTCTCCTCGCAGATTATTACTACGATAAAACCTGCGTCGTATGCGGTGACAACTTCAAAAGCAGCCGACCAAAAGGTAAATACTGCTCTCAGCGTTGCTCCAACGATGCCTATATCGCATGGCGAAGTAGGCAAAGGGCTGAGCGGCGTGCTGATTCATTAGTCTGTGTTATTTGCGATGCACCCATAGCGCAAGGCGATGGAAAAATAAAGGCGTATTGCTCCAAGGCCTGTAAACAAAAGGCGTATAGGATGCGAAAATCAAGTAATACCGACTCCAAATTAAAACCTGTCTGACAGAGCGGTAGCTTGAAACGCGAAACAAGCGTTTCAAGTGGTTTTGCCCCGATCATTTGGTCAAAACCAGAAAAGTAACACTTTTGTAAATAATATATTTATTAATATAGGGAGGTTATCAATGAAAGTACTAGCAATCAACGGGAGCCCACGCATTAAGGGTAACACAGCAGCAATGCTGAACACTGTACTTACGGTAGCAGAAAAAGCAGGTCTTGAAACAGAGTACTACCAAGCCGGAGGTCAAGCAACACACGGCTGTAAAGCCTGCGGCTACTGCGGTACCAACAAAGGCCAATGTATAACCGAAGACTGGATAAACGATGTATATCCAAAAATGAAGGAAGCAGACGCAATAGTCATAGGCTCCCCCACATATTTTTCAGACCTAACCCCGGAAACCAAAGCCCTAATTGACCGTACAGGGTTTATATCTCGCCGGGATGGCAATGCCTTTAGCCGTAAAGTAGGAGCGGCGGTTACAGCAGTAAGACGCGCCGGAGGGATTCATACCCTTGATTCCATTCAGCATATGTTTCTTATCTGCGATATGATTGTACCCGGCAGCAGTTATTGGAATATGAGCCTTAGCCGGGATTTGGATGATTACGCAAAAGATGCAGAAGGCATACGAACCATGGAACGGCTTGGGGAGAATATTGTATGGCTTCTTAAGATGATTGAAGCGGATATAACCCGATAAATAATATAAGCCCCTTGGTAATTGCGGTTACCAGGGGCTTATTATATTCAAGGTTCGGAGGCGAACCTATCGGCGCATGGGGCTGATATGGATTTGAGTTTCTGCCATTCCGGTTTTGCGCTTGATCACATCCATAATTTGAGCTAGGTCTTGCGGTGTAAGGTCGGGCTTATTTACTATTACATCTACTGCATTGTCAGAGATGCGTACATATACTTCTGAAAATCCTTTGGATTCGATTAAAGCTTCTGCTGCGGTTTCTCTTTCTATACGGCGCTGGATTTCTAGCATGGCATCTGCTGCTTGGCCTCGTTGTTCGTCTGCTACATTCGTGTTGTTGATTATGTCATTAAGGATAGAGCGTTCGTTGGATCTGGATTGCTCTCTGTTGAGGCGGGCTTGCACGAAGAAACTAGTGTCCCCTCTGCCATCTACGAAAATTGCCTCACCGGCTTCTGTTAGATTTTCTTCATTGGTGGGGATGGCGATGATTTCGTCTAAATCCAAATCGGCTAGGTCGGGGAAATCAATTTCTCCATAGGTGTGGATGGTATTATCGTGGGTGTTGGGCCAGGGTATACCTATGAGCCCTGTTTGAGCATCTTCATCATCTTCTGCAAGGAGCGCTTCATGGTTGGGGATTAGTGCTGAGATATTGCCTTGATCATCTAGGGTATATCCTAGATGGGAGTCGTCGCTCCGCATGTCCAGGTAGCTTAAGTAGCCTGCTACTGCTATCATTAGTACCAGTGCCGTGATAATTATTTGGTTTCTTTTTACTACGAACATTTTATATGCCCCTTTCATTATTTGCTTTACATACGGATTCAAAGTAAAAGCGAATGAATTTATTCGGAATCCGTATGAGCCATAGTTAAGACTTGAATCATGTGGATTTCTACCCCCAGCACCGCTTGTGCGGCTCTGGTTAGGGCGTCTCTTACAAAAGGATCATCTCCTCCTTGGGCTATAATCACAATCCCTTCTACTCGCGGGGCAATTTCCCTTAGTACAAGGGGCTGGTCTATCCCGTTTCGGTCTGTGATGATAACGGTTTGAGTTTGTGTGGAGTGCTGACGCTGGTCGCGGGTACCACCGCCTGCGTCCTCTTCTTGGATGTGAGAATTGCTGCTTGTGGAGTCCACCGCGAAGATAGTTTCTCTATCTCCCAGTGCGCTAACCATCACCCGCACCTGGCCTGCCCCTGCTACCAAGGAGAGAAATGCCTCCAGTTCTTCTTCCAGTGTCCGTTCAGGCCTTGTTAGTTGGACTGGCTGCGGCTCTTCCGTTGTAGTGACTACAGGACGCTCTTCAGGCTTTTGAGGCTCAGGCGATTGTCTTTCTCCTCGACCCCATAGCATAAGCAACACCCCTGCGGCGGCTATCATCACCAGGTAGATGATTATTTTTTTATCCTTTATATCCACGTACTTACGAAGAAAACTCATTAGTTCACCTCAATATCTTACGTAACAATCTCTACATGTATATGTGAAAGAGGAAGGTTATAGAATCCGGAAATAAGATTTTTTACTTCCTCGGCTAATGGACTTTCCGGTGGGTCGTCTTTGTTTATTTGAATCGGTTCAATTCTAATGAAAGGTACACGACGAACCTCTTCTTCACGGGATACTCGCACCCGAACGGATGTAATGCGACTAAAATCCTCTGTATAAGTGAAGCTTACGCTGTGCACTTCGATGTTGTTGCCTCTTAGTAAGCCTTCTACTTGGGTGGTTAGCTGGGCTTCGAAAGCGGTGGATAGGGATTGATCCCGCCATGTTGTGTATGTATAGTCGGATATATGGGTTTGTGACGTAATTCCTGTGAACCAATCGGTGACGGGTATATCTGTAATTGAGAAACTACGCAAAGGTTGAATCATAAGCACCAGCAGAATAAGACCCATTACAAGTGATACAAATTTTTTATACTTGCCGGAAGGGGCTATAAATCCTACCAGAGCTGCAAACAGCAGATAATATGTTATATTCCGGATATAATCAAAAAATGCAGACATGTGATCCCCCTAGAATGAAAGTAAAATTATCACAGAATAAATACACACAATCCCCACAAGAGCCGCGGCAGAAAATAGATGCCCCATATGGGTTGCCACACTATCAAGACATTTCACCATACGCTTATCCGCCACGGGCTGGATAAACCCAGCCGTCAGCCGATACATCCAAGACAGCACAAATAGCTTAATAAGAGGGGTAGCCATAGTGATACACAGCACGATTACCATTGCCACAAGCACGCCGCTGCGGGCGGTATTTCCAAAATGGGTAACCGTATCCATCGCGGCGTTGAGGGCACTCCCTACAACGGGGATGGCTCCTACGGCGCTATAAGTAGCCCGTATTGCCATGTTAGACATAATAGGTGCAGTAAACCGCTGTAGTGTCAGCAAAGACGCAAAAGCCACTAATATCCCTTTAAGCGCCCAGCCTGCGACTTTCCTAAGTACTTCAGCAAGTTTATCCAGCTTAACCGTTTCAGAAATATGATTTACAATATCAAGCCCAGCTGAGGCCAGGATTAAAGGTACATATACAGTAGTGATAAACCGCCCCACAAGCTGCAACGCAAAAAACATCAGTGGATGGAAAGACGCTGCCCCGACAAAATTGCCACTGATAGTCATAATTGCCAGCATTAAAGGAATAGCCGCAAGCATTATATTGCTAACCAATCCCACAACCCCGGTAAGAATCTGAACAGATAAGTAAAAAGAAGAAATGGCTAGAACAATAGCCATCAGAAAGGTAACCTGAAACCCAAGCTCCCCAGAAGATTTATGAGAAAACGCTTCTGTAAGGCAGCTCATAAGCGCCCCAAGAATTGCGATAATCAAAAGCTGACGAAGAAGTCCGGCACTGGCCATAAACTCTCCAAAAATAAGCTGTAACCCGCCTCCGAGGATCCCCCCAAAGGACAAATCCAGCTCCCCACGAATAACCTGTCCAACCAAGTCCCGAAACCCAGGTAGCCCAGGCCTGTCCAGAATCCCAATATCATAATGCTCAAACGGAATAAGGTCAGAGATTTCAAGGGGACTCATGGCAGTAACCCCAGCACAGTTGTTACGATATCAATTACTACAGGCATGGCCATAACCATAATTATAACTCGTCCCCCCAGGTCAATCTTAGTGGCAATGGCGCTTTCGCCGGCATCTGTGCACACAGATGATCCAAGCTCTGCCATATAGGCCACACCTATCACCCTAAGGGCAAGGGATACATATTCAAATCCTCCATCTAGCATATTCCCTACATTTGTAAGTACCCCAACAGCCTGGGTAAGCATGGGAAGAATCATAAGAAAAATAAGCACACTGGAGGCAATAGTAATAATGAGGGCGATTTCAGGGCTTTGTTTTTTTATTATGATGGCCAGCACAGCACATAAAACCCCGGTGGCTACTACTTGAAAAATACCCATGTGTCTCCTCCTTTGTGTTTGAATCTTAGAGGTTAAATACCGTCTGCACCTCTGAAAATAACTGACTTACATAGTGAATCACCCAAAACAGCACCACCAAAATTCCAGCTAATGTAGTCATCGTAGCCTGCTCTTCCCGTCCGGCCTGTTTTAGCACCTGGTTAAGCACCGCCACCAAAATCCCCACCGCCGCTATCTGAAAGACTACGCTTATATCCATGTTTTCCATATTATCCCCCTCACCAAAGCACCACTACCAACAGCAACCCGGCAATAACTCCAAGACTGCGGAACATACGCTTGTTTTTCTCTGATTGAGTTTGTAAGCTGGTGGTTTTTTCATTTATATAGTCCACAGTTACGGTAATGGCGCTTTGCTGCATTTGCTTGTCCAGATAGCCCAGTGTTTTGCCAAAGCCTTCTATTACATCCCAATCTTCTGATGCAAGGTATGTTTGCTTTTTATGTGCATCAAGAGTCTGAGCCCAAAGCTGATAGGCTGTTTCGCCTTCATTCTCCTTTAGTAAATTGGAAAAATGGGAGAACAGTCCGCCGATGGGTTCTTTTATTCGCTTTGCGATATTGGCGCAGGCTATAGGAAGGGGAGTACGCAGATGATCAATTTCTGATGAAAGAATCATCAATGCTTTTTTAAACTCCTGCAAATCATTGATCCTAAACCCTTCCTGGGCAGCAAAATAAAACCCCAAGCCGGCGCAACTTACAACCAAAGCAACAGCTCCTGCTAATGTTGGGATCATAGTAGCCTGCCCTCCCTATCTAATATTTGCGGCTTGTATCCTGGGGAATTAAGTATGATATATCGGTCAAAGACCCGCCGATCTACTAGGCCTGATAGCGTAGGATTTTTCTTTATATCATCTAAGTTATTTCCGTGAGCTGTGCATAACAGTCTTACCCCGGCGGTAAGCACTGCCTCTACTGCGCGGGCGTCCTCTGCCCCGCCAAGCTCGTCCACCGCAATGGCATCCGGAGCCATGGAGCGCAGTAGCATTCTCATACCGGTGGCTTTGGGGCAGCCATCCAATACATCTGTGCGAAGGCCTACATCGTTTTGGGGTATGCCTTGAAAGCATCCCGCAACCTCAGAACGCTCGTCCACTAGGCCGATGTTGAGCCCCCCATTGGAAAGTTGCCGGATAATATCCCGTAGTAATGTGGTCTTTCCGGCTCCAGGTGGAGAAATTATCATGGCATTGGTTCCTTCGTATAAATAAGGCAGTACACTATCCCCGCACCCAATTACTGAGTGGGCTATACGAAAGTTGATGCTGCTGATGTGTCTCCAGGCTTGTACCACACCATTGTCTACAACCGTCTGACCAGCCACCCCAACCCGATGCCCCCCAGGAAGGGTGATATAGCCGTGACTAAGCTCAGACTCAAAGGCATAAAATGAATACTGGCTAATTCGTTCAATAGTCTCTGCTATGTCGGTGGCAGTGGGGTGATAGGCCTGGCGGCTCACTATTTCTGACTTGCCCTGGCCGATAAGTACATAATCCTGCCCCCCCAGCCTTACAAACATGGGCTTGTCTGCCCTAAGACGTAGTTCAGTAATTTGTTCAAAGTCACCAGGGCACAAAGTCATAAGCCGTCTAGCTGGCTCAATCCCTAGAAAAACCCGTATTTGCTCCTTAATCGACCCCTTGGTATCCATGGCTACACCTCCCTAACCATGAAAAATATATGCCTTGTCCAAAAAAAATATGCATTAAGCCTTGCGCCATAAAAAAAGCTGTGATATACTCCCCTTCGTTGTAAAACTGTACGAGTAGCTCAGTTGGATAGAGCGTCTGACTACGGATCAGAAGGTCGAGGGTTCAAATCCTTTCTCGTACAAAAAACCCCGTTAAGTCAACTTGACTTAGTGGGGTTTTAATTAGGAGGGTTACCGAAGTGGTCATAACGGGGCGGTCTTGAAAACCGTTTGGGGGAAACCCCGCAAGGGTTCGAATCCCTTACCCTCCGTGCTAGGCTTTAGTCAATAAAATGGCTAAAGCCTTATTTTTTTGTTGTGAGATATGGCAAAGGAAGATGAAATAGTTAGGTGTAGATACATTCAATTAATTTCCGTTCGTTGTAGTTATTGCGCTATCACGATGAGTGGCACGGGATGTAAATTGATGATGTTGTTAAGATTCCAAGCTTCCTATGAGCGGCAATCGTCGGCTGTGACGACGGCAATGCCTAATTTATGAATTAAAATATTTCGTATATTATAGCAATATATCACATATGTTTCCCTAATTTCAGAGAAAAGACGAATATACTTGTGTTTATTTTTGAATCATGTTAGTATAGAAATAAATGACAAGGAGGCATTATATTGTCGATTACGATTAATAACCAGTTGCCAAAGCTTATAACAGTTGCTATTCAGGGGGTTATCGAAGAGGATATACCCAACCAAATGTTATCTTACTCGACATTAGACACAAAGGGTAAACAAGTCTCGTTCCAAAATGGCAGAGGTTCAACAACATGGGATAAGATAGACATAACACTTCTTGAGAAATTAAAATCTGTAGATGGTATCCATGCTACAGGTTATAGACGCGGAAATTGGCACATGCTGCTGATACATGATACTGTGAATAAGGTATTGTTGACTCTTATGAGAGAAGAGAGGCTAATAACCGTCTTAAAAGAACTGAAAAAGGGAAGCTTGCACTATAAAGGTTCGATGGTTCGAGAATTTAACACTCATCTTGAGCCTCTACAGCCCTGCATTGATGGATTGGAAATAGTCAGCGACCATCAAGAATATTCGGATAAACTTTGCATCCAACAAATTTTGGATGCGCTACAAGAACAAGATTCTGATGAAATTACTGAGGTTATAACTGTTATTTTTAGCTCCTCTAGTGATAAGCTAATGCGCATATCGGCAGTTCATATTGATAGGAGTTACAATATTGTTGAATATCCAGAAAATAATTGGAATCATTATATTGAAGTTCGTGAAACAGGCATAGTAGGGAATACTGAAGCTACTGAAGTTCCAGCACCTTCAAAACGAGTTAAACTTACAGCTAAAGGTCAGAGAAGGCAACAAAGAGGTAGTTAATAAATATGGAAAAGGGGTATTGTAAATGTCATACTCTTTTAATGGGGAAAAATTGAAAAAAGCTCGTGTGTATAATGGCTTTACTGCAACACAACTAGCTTCGCTAGTAGGCTGCACTGATAGAAGCATAAAGATGTATGAGAGCGGAAAAATAAAAAATCCAGAGTCTGAGATTTTGAAAAAGCTATCATATCACTTAGGTTTTCCTGAAAGTTATTTTTTCGGTGAAAATATAATTGTAAAAGATACCCCTACACACTTTAGGTCATTGCTTACTACTCCTAAAAGGTACAGAGATGAACAAATAGAGCGAATTGAAATCATTGCAATTCTCTTTAGCTTTATTAGCGAGTATATAAACTTCGACAAACCGATATTGCCAGATATCAATGAAGACACAACGCCAGAAGATGCGGCGACACGTTTGCGCACACTCTGGGGTATAGGTGCTAAACCTGTTGAGCATATAAATTTTTTGGTTGAGCAATATGGTATCATTGTAACTTCTTTTAGAATGTCTACTGACAAAATTGATGCATTTAGCAGAAGCATAGACAATATGCATTTGATAGGATACACCAGCAATAAAGATTCTGCGGCACGGATACATTTTGACGTTGCTCATGAATTAGGACACATTTGTTTGCATAGTGGACTTTATGAGGATATGGAAAGCCTCAAAGAAGACAGA
>Ga0131853_10006634_pt1 | contig 20893 bp, 14 predicted proteins | sample TergutLab28metaG_FD_92764 | JGI IMG/M metagenome (GOLD analysis project Ga0131853, IMG submission 92764) | Labiotermes labralis P1 segment gut microbial communities from Petit-Saut dam, French Guiana - Lab288 P1 (version 2) (version 2) | ecosystem: Host-associated > Arthropoda: Insects >...
AAATGATCTCCTGATGATGAGCTTCCCGAAAGCTCGAAACATGTAGAGAGTGAATGACGACTACCCATGAAAATAAAGGATAGTCCACAAGTGACATCGTGTTGGTTATTTTTAAACAATTATTTGAATTATTAGAAGGAAAACACTGAGTTGAAATGTAATGTTAAAAAGTGTAATTGGTAAGGCGACAGAGGTCTGGGGCGAGCTGATCACTCGTCCAGAGGAGTCCTACCGACTCTGATGCGTCGTTGTGTGTGATCTAGAAACCTCAAGAATGAGTAGGCCGTAGCCCCCGTTGGGCGGCAGCGCCATAGGAGAAAAACTGGCAAGGCAATTGTAGGCACGTTTTCAGATCTCCTCGTGCACACAAATTTTTCGTAAATACGAACTATTTATAACATAACGTTATTATTATCATGATGTTAACGAAAAGCGCCTAGTGACACGAACTGTTCCCCGCAGGGTTACACAAGACATCGATCTCTCGTGTTGCTGGAATGGTCCAGCACAGTAGGATTTTTATTTGCAAAGTTTGCAAGTTGTAAAGTGTGTCTGAAGTGGCAATTCTCCTTTCGTTGCAACATGCCTTTTGCTGTAAGTGTGCAGACGCTCTTATGACAAAGAAATAATCATTGTTACTGGGCTGTACAAACAGTTCTACTGTTGTGAACTTTATAAATAGTGCATGGAAGGTGGACTTAGATTGTCTGAAGGATATCTGACTGCTCGCTTGATATTCCATTCTTTGGCAATTTTTGAACATGTACATCGGTTGGGAAATTCGTATTTTCTTTGTATAACTTTAAAATTTATCATAGTAAATTTTAATGTGTGTCATCCTTGTTGTGACTATATAATACATTGTAAATAAACATACTAACCGCCAATACAAAACTCTTATCAAAGTTTGGGACTAGATTGTTATAGAAGTACTTTTAGTTAAAATAAATATTAACATTACATCTATATAATTTTCTTTCCAGTTTCTGAAAATGTTAGATGTACACTTGACTAGTGTCTGCAGTCTTGATGTATGTCGTCTCTGTTGTGTCTATAAAGTACCCACCAATAAAGATACAATCTACCAATTTCAGAGATAGAAAAGGAAGTTATGTGTTTGCAATGCTAATATTTATTTTAACGAAAAGCGCATCCATAATAATTTAGCTCGGATATGCGCGTTGACGAATTGCATCCTTATTGATGTATATCGTAATAAAACTGTTTCAAATATTAGGCTTAGATGTGACATGTAGGTCTGTAGCTTATATCGAGTCTTCGGTTTTTTTCTCAGTTTTGACGTAAAACGTTCTGGGGAAAACTGATCGAAATTCCACGCTTTATATTAGACCGATTACATGTAGAATATGCTCGTCCGAAAACTTTAACTGTTACTTCCATTAGCAGAATCTGCAAAACCTAATTGAAAAAACTGTTGGAGAAAACATTCCAAAAGAACTGACATGATACTTCCATTACGATTTCATGTCACGCAGTTTGTGTAAAGAAGGTTACATTAGGAATGGGTAGGTACGTCAAAACACAACTGTCTTTGTATCCTATTTATTAGGCTGACGACATGTTTCGGCCACTGTGGGACATCCTCAGGTCACAAAAATATATAATGAGGAAAACTATACAGTGTAACTGTATAGTTTTGTTTGTGTTGTGTTTTTACGTACATACCCTCTCCTAATTTGCATAAAACACAACGGGGATAATGCATCTAAAGAAGGTTAAAGGACACAAGAAGTCCATAGTAATTTGTAAGTTATCCAAAATAAGGCATGTTCTGAATGGCCACATATCAACGAGAAAATAGCAATCAGGAAGATACTGTCACAGATGCCACTGAACAGACAAACTGAGGCACCTTCGGATGTAATATTAAATGCAAATGGGGGGGGGGGGAGAGCTAGAATGAAACTGCGTGTGGGATTGAAAGGCTATAAATAACAAGGATAAGAAAAGAACTTTTCAAATCATGATATATAGCATAGACAAACTTTAGTTATTAGCAATATAGTACAAGTGCATTGGCAAAAACTTTTTGTTAGCAGGCACACCTGTGAGGGTGTATATTGCAACCCAGCTAGTAAATTATTGTATTACGTAATATAATACTAAATAGTGTACGTCAGCACAACTACTTTATTACTCAAGGTATTTACATAGGCTACATGTTTCGACTATAGATTTGTCATCTTCAGGCCTATTTTTGGGATCCTATCGTGGCACGATGGGATCCAAAAGTGTGCATAGCATCTTGTGACTCAAATGACAAAAATAGGCCTGAATATGACAAATCTATAGTCGAAACATGTAGCCTATGTAAATACCTTGAGTAATAAAGTAGTTGTGCTGACGTACACTATTTATTTTTATATTATGTTTATGAGCATATCGTGATGCTTCCATTCAAATTATTGTATTACTGTAATGCATGCTCTGACTGTCAGTGTATCTAGCAGTAGAGATTGATGGATTAATTGTCATGACTTAAAGGCTAAGAGACCGCTGCTGATTGCATGATCTGCATGACAAATTTAACTTAGTTTCGTTTAATTATTAATGCTTGCCGTTGACATTATTGCATATGAAATGTACCAGAAGCTTAAACCCAGTATCCCTCAGTTCGTAGCCTTTCTCCAGCTGTGTTCATGTGTGCACTTGTGTGGTTGCTACAATGGATAATTCCCTCTTTTCCAGAAGCATACGCAATGGTTTTGTATGCGTCATGTGCCTTCGGAATATTCCTGTCTTTTGCCATCACTCTGACCTGCATTGCTTACAAGTAAGTACAGCCTGCTATAAAAGAAATCAAACAAAATGGCAGGTGAATGTCGCGGTAGCCGTGACTGTGACGTGGTGACGGTTGTATTAATCAGTGTGAGTCGGTATTTTTTGGTGCGTTCGCATACTCGCGAAAAGCGCAGCTTAGCTTCATGTTTCTTCGTTCGTCCGTCTGTCCGTCTGTCCGCTTGTATCAGCGCCTCTCCCACTAGACAGATTTACGTAAAATTTGTTATTAGTGACTTGTATGAAAATCTGCCAGGAAAAATCTAAATTGGTTAAAATCGGACAAAAATATCTCTCACTTTACATGAAGGCCTAAGTATGTTTTATGGTCTCCGGCGATATAAATTTGCCTTAAGAGCAATGTTGTACAACACAATATTTTCATATTGTCTGCAGTTTCTCAACAGTACACGGAGGACCTATAGTTGCTTTCCTATTGGTAAAATAATTATGGAAAGCACCACAATGTTAAGCCTAGAGGAGCCTGGCTAACATCTTGTTTTGTTGCTGGGCTTGTTAACTGAAGGATGGCGCAAGTTAATACATTTTTCTAAATTTTGGGTTTTCCATCCCGTTGTTGTGTACGTGTAATAGTATTCTTTATTTGACCGTCGTTACACAACAATGTGGAGCAATGTTTATATTATGCAACTATCAACTGAGCGACATGTTTCGACCCTACAGGGCCATCATCAGGCTATATAAAATAATGGTAATTAGACAAGGTACATGTGGTAGCACAGCACACAAACTAAACCTCAGAGTGTAATACTATCATAATGGTATTTTATACCAATTTTATCACATTTTATATTTTAGTATATATTGTGTACTGTAAACCACGGGATACCGCAGGTAATACTACCACATGTACCTTGTCTAACACCATTATTTTGTATAGCCTGATGATGGCCCTGTAGGGTCGAAACATGTCGCTCAGTTGATAGTTGTATAATAAAAACATTGCACCCCATTGTTGCGTAACAACGGTCAAATAAAGAATACTATAATACATTTTTGTTGCAGTTTTAAGTGTTTTGGGCAGCTGTTTAGTCGTGTTCAAGTTTTACCGTTTTTTCCGAGAGAAAAGTGAAGATACCAGTCGTCGGAGCTTTACACTGGCAAGCCAGATACTAAGCTTTTGAAGTGTTTAATTTACTGATAATAATTTACAAATTTCCATTAGACAACATTTTTATGTATGTATGTAGTAATGTGTATAGGGTCTTGGTGGGGAAACCGGAGGGAAGGAGACCACTGGGGAGACGTAGGCGTAGATGGGTGGATAATATTAGGATTGATCTCCAGGAAGTGGGATGTGGGTATATGAACTGGATTGGGCTGGCCTAGGATAGAGACAGGTGGCGGACGCTTGTGAGTGCGGAATGAACCTTCGGGTTCCATGAAATGCGGGGAATTACTTGACTAGCTGCAAACCAGTTAGCTGCTCAAGAAGGGCTCTACACCATGGAGTAAGTAAGTAAGTAAGTAAGTAAGTAATGTAATAGTATACGCTAGACGTTGCGGTCATGTAACATTATCTAAGAGCAAGGTGGACATGGTTGTAGATGATGTACATGTTTATTAATGCCTGACGTTGGCCAAATTATGACCGAAACATGTAGCATGCATTATTAAATAAATATATAAAATTCTTGTGTCTGACGGATATTTACAATTTATTGTCAGTTAGTTGTAACACAACGGGATGAATTTAATCAAAATAAGTGTTTAATTGTTTAATTATTTCGAGTGGCAGGCGAAGAAGTGTTGTTGCCTGTTTGCAAGAACACAGTGCTGATACACAGTGGCGTACCCAGGAATTTTGTTCGGGGGGGGTGTTTGAACACCCCAAAGCCCCCCCCCCTTCAGTACGCCACTGCTGATACGTGCTGGAAAGGTAGCCTTGCGGCAGGAGTTGTGGCACGATGGCGAACATTTGTTGTCTTGTTTCTAGGTGGGACAAACCGGCAGTCATCTGCCTTCTTTTTCGACTAACACAATATCTAACTGCATGGTAAAATGTCTGCTTAAGACATTCTTTTATCCAGCGAAAGAAGCACCCTTAAATCTGTAATAATTGTATGCAAATGGGTGTATATTATTCGAAGCGTGTCGCAAGATGGAAACGAAATATGTCAGGCAATTTAAGCTGAGAAAGTAAAACTATGCAATATTAAGCTCTTATTCTACGGTTATGTCAAGGTTTCAACTGTGTGTCTGTTGACTACTGTCATATACTCCTATTACTACTGCTACTACGACTACTACTGTAATAGTAATAGTCGTAATAATAATAATAATGATAAGTGAAGGTAAAGTTCACCCTAGAACAGGCCACGAAGGCCCAGAGGGGGAGAAGAGGTATAGCTCTAATCTTTCTTAACCTCAGCTCTAGATGGGGGTGGGTTGTCATCGCCACGCTCCGGCCACTTTACGCCCGGGAAAGAGACACGAACCCATTATATAGGAGGCTGGGTGGGCCCCAGGGCCGGTCTGGACGGGTGCGGAAAATCTCGCCCACACCGGCATTCGATTCCCGGAACTTCCAGCCCGTAGCGAGTCGCTATACCTACTACCTTATCCCGGCCCCCAATAATAATAATAATAACAATGAACTACGATAGTCAAGTGTCTCTGTCGGGTGTTAGGCTTCCTGCGTCATATTCGGAATTCATCTGCTCGTGATTCGTGCTCCTCTTAGTTTTTCATGGTTCTTCCATGCAGTTTTGTTAGTACGTTAAAATATATGAGACCGCATCCTTCCCTGTCCTTTCGAAATCATCCTGTAGTTGGACGCTGCGAGGTGAAGAAAACCTCACACAGCTAAGCACCCATATGTACATGAATGTCCAAACACCAACAGTGGTAAATGTACATGAAGGTTATATCTGGGGATTTTTTTAAATTTGTGTACGCTCAATCAAGTGAAATTTCACGTCAAAATTACGCAACAGTTGCGGACTGTGTTTGTGGTAACGCGGCGGGGGTTTCACACACATAAGGAACATAACGACGGACGAATAGGAAACTGTAATGAAGTTGGATTTGCGAAGGGGGAACGGAGTGCTTGGAGGAATGCCTGCTGCGCCGGTAATTTCCCTTCCTTTCATCTCACAAGGACAGACCAAATATTGCGTGCGGACGGAACTGCTAACCGTCGGCTTTGAAATGACCAAATTTTATGTCTTTAATGTACAGCTAGGTTACTCTTTCTATCTATAACTTAAATTACCAAGAGGGAATTGCTTCTTTTAATTTTTAGTTATGTATATGAGCAAAAAACAATGTTCAGTACCAAACTTTCTTGAGTATGTCTAAAGGGATTATTTTTAAATTCGTGTCAATTCAATATTCTTAGACCCGTTCGCATAGCCGCAAACAGCTCCAGTTAGGTTCATCATGTCCAGCCTTTTATCTGTCCGCATAGATCAGTGCTGTTCCCATTGGATGGATTTCCATCAAATTTGATAATGGAGAACATTCGTGATACTCTGTATAGGACATTCAAATTTGGTTAAAATTGGACAAAAATATCGGGCACTTGACATGAAAACCTAATCAAGATTTATTGCTGCCGGCGAAATTAAATCTCCATAAATTATTTTCGTGCAAAACTCAACGTTACTACACGTATATTGTTGACAGTAATATGTAGCTCAAAAGTATACAGATTGCCACTATAAGAGTGTTTAGGCTGACGTGCCGCAATGTTACGTTATAAGTACATTGTTGATCTTGTGTTGGTTTACAGACGCATGCAGGTAACAGCCGACTTGAATAACATGTCGTGGCGTGTGCGACCGGAGGAAGTTCTTCTAGAAGCTGGAAAACCGTTTTCATCTCGGTTAGGCCTCCAGAAGAATGAGGTAAGAAATGCCTAACAAAGTTACCAGTTTCAACAGGTTGAGATGAGTTTTCACTTTAGTACTGAATCTAAAGCTGTAATATATTTAGGCTAACATTAGTGCCTCATAATTTAATACACATGCCTGTAGTTGGTGTTCGCAGATAAGAATATATGTATAAAGTATTAATTTCAGAGATAACACGTGAAAAACTAAGTTTATGACGTTACTTCCTATGAAGTCGGTGAAGTAAATTGAGAACTTAAGGCATGGCAAATTAATGAGACTGTGTTGAAAAATTTAGATTTGCAAATTTCAGAAAAAGTTAAAGTAGTAATTTTTAATTTTTGTCCCTGTATGAGCATGCAATATCAGATTATTACATCGAGTTGCTATAGCCATTTCCTAACATTATGACGTAGGTGTTTATGTTTCGGTATTACATATTTATGTTTTTATTCATTCTTATATCCACACCAAACCCAGTGGTTGTGTGTCAGGAATTTATGCGCTCTTTGGGGCAGAATCTTGTTATTAGGTGACCTCGCCTTTCTGTACATTAATTACAGACTTCAGCGACTTTACTGGCAAGGTGATTTACTGATCATCAGAATACGGTTTACCGGGAGATTTTTTTGGTTCCCATTGTTTTATGTTGTGTCAAATTAGAATGGAAATGGCCATGAATGCTTGAAATGTAAGGATTAAATATTGAGGTGAACAGAATGCTGTCCTACCTTGGCACCGCGGCGAAAGATATAATTTTATAAACAAGAAAAAGATTATTAAATTCGAAGAAAAGTTATTTTATCCTCAATCTTCATGTTTGCACCGTGCATCAACGATAATTAAACACTTTATTATCCAATTAATATACAATGTATAATATGTAGATACAATTAAAGTTATAAAATATTTAAAAGTGCTCCAACATGTTTCGGATCAGACACACACACACACACACACACACACACACACATATATATATATATATATATATATATATATGAGAAATCAGGACTAGCGTGAAACACTGCTGTCGGAAGAAATATTTTTGGCTTGAAATGCAACTTCCGCTAGTTCTGGCGAGTTGAACTCAATCAGGTACAAACACAAACAACCAAACAGTTGTCTAAACAATTTACATCATCAGGGGGCCTTGTACAGTGCTTGTAATTTTTAGCCAAGCACTGTATAAGGCTCCCTGATGATGGATCCTCTGTGATCCGAAACATATTGGAGCACTTTTAAATATTTTATAATTTTAATTGTATCTACATATTATATATTGTGCCCTAGTTGGATAATAACGTATTTAGTTATTTTATCCTAATTTATACAAAAATATTTTCTAAAAATATTGTCGTACTTTTTAAAACACAACAGACTTTTCGTGCCAGCATATAAATATAACTTATGTCTTACACAATTAGGTATTTCGCTCCTGGGCAAGTCGAAAGAATATAATTTGGTTTCTGTCTGCTTAGTTTCTTTCACTGAAATTCTATTATAAAAGAAGCCCAAGTAAGGACTTATTTGGTAAGGCTTCTTCCAAATATTGTGCGACTGATTGAGATTTTTAAACAGTAATTTGAAATAAGTTTTGCAGCTCAATTTTAACACTGTTGACGGCAGGGTATTATCATCAATGGCACATAAGTAATAAAATATAAATATTATTTCTAATGTGGTCCGCATACATCTTTTTCCTCCGTATTTGGCCCCAGTGTCAAGAAAGTCCCTTAACACTGATTTAGAGAGAATGGAATTTAGGTAGAAACATAAAAGCCCGGAGTTGATCTTATGGAAAAATCATTGTATTGTAAGTCAGGAGATTTGGTAAGACTACAAAGGTTCCGGAAAGACGATTATTTTGATATATTAGGCTGTGTCAATGGATAGAGTTTCCGGCGTTTCGAAAGGTCGTAATTCCTTCTTCTTCTTCTTCAAAATCAAGCAATCGAATTATTGTGTTTGACTGTAAAAGTACTGCGGTATTTTTAAATGTGGGGTACTATTTCCCCACCGACAGGGCGTAACGTCTCAGAGAGCTTCAGCAATACCGCTGTAAGAACCTCAGATCTCGCTAATGTCCCTCATCTGCCGAATAACAACGTGCTCAGCACCGATGTGTCTTTCCCATGAGATCCCGGAGTGAGTAAAATAAGGTCACCGAGAAGTTCACTGGAGTAGAATGCACCGTGAGAGGGGTTTCATATTTCGGATTTGAAAAATGGAATTCTCTGTTAATTAGACTACACACACACACACACATATATATATGTATATATGAGAAATCAGGACTAGCGTGAAACACTACTGTCGGAAGAAATATTTTTGACTTGAAATGCAACTTCCGCTAGTTCTGGCGAGTTTGAACTCTATCAGGTACCAATACAAACAACCAAACAGGTGTCTAAACAATTTACTCATTTTGCAAAAGAAATAGTAAACCGATACGTGACTTTCACACAAATGATGAAAAGTGTGTTAAAAGTTTAAGAAGAAAGTTTGACAAATTCCACCTCTAGCTACGATTTCCACATATAACCTTGCCATTTATCCCTTACCATACGCTACATGTCGGCTCTTGTGGAACGTTTTAAAACTTTCATCAGAACCAACACAGTAAATCATAATTTCAGTGTGTGCACATAGTATGTATCTTCTTTGACAAAGATCGTTACTGCAGTACCGACTATGTGTAGGCACAACCGATTTCCATGTACTGCTCTTAACTTATGGTTCTATTCTTAATATCAATAAGACATTTTCCTAAATACAACAGCCACAAATAGTCACTACAAACTCTGTTTTATTATGCGTATATATGATATATATGTGTGTATAAATTTTTATATATGTAGTTTGAATATTTAAATTCTTGTTATACAGGTGTTATTACAATAGTTCATTATTTACGTTTCGTAGAGACAAAATACTACGCTGTTGTTATGGTCTTATTTCTTGTACAAAATATGCCCAATCGCTGCCCAGCTGGAAATACCAAAGACAGCAAAACAGAAATTAAAAAAAAAAAAGTTATTCTGGAGAACGGTAGGAGCCGTGAGCTATGCTTCCTTCATTTTTCAAAACCGATTTATTATAGTAGTACTAACATCGCTTATATTCAGTTTGGCTGCCAGGTGAGCGTCTCCAGGCACTCCTGAAGTGTCTCTTCCGTTATTCCCACAGCGATGGAGAAATGCTATCCGCTGTCACGTCCGGCTCTAGTTTATACGTAAAACAATGCTTTTATGGATGTTATGGTATTGACAAGTGCAAAATTTGTAGTTATGCTGTTTAGTATATAGCGCTACGTACTTTGACACATTGTATTCAGTGTCCTGCGGTCTCTCACGTACAAAAATATTTTAATTCGTACTGGAAAATTTGCATTACTGATGCTGTACTAATATACGATATTGCATGGTCTATACTTTTAAATTAGATATTTATTATTATTTCATGAGAATCGTTTCTGGACACAATATAATTGTCAAAATTTATATCATTCTAAAATTTAACACTACTTTTTTTACGTGTATTTAGAAACATACTTACCGGTGTGTTAACAATAATTTTTATATTCAGTTTACGAAAAATATGTAACACGGGCTGTAGTGTGTTTTGGGCACCGAATTTTCACTGATTTCATGAGAAAGTAGCATTGTGTTTTAAGTACAGAGATCTCGTTAATATATCATGTGGTCTAGAGAGCACCCCTTTTAAATGCTCATTTTTGTCATTTAAAGAAATTCCGAAAAGAGCGGTCTAACAAACCATTTAGTTTCATTTATCTCAATATTTAACCAACTTGATGCACAAAATTTGTTTCACAATAAGTTTTATTTCTTGCCTCTACACGTTTCGAGCACATGTGCTCGAAACATGTAGAGGCATGAAATAAAACTTATTGTAAAACAAAATTTTTTGCATCAAGTTGGTTAATTACTGAGATAAATATACTGAGATGCACGGTCAGCAAAACATCAAAAAAAGTTTAGTTTCATGTGACTTTAGACTTTTTACACTCAGATATGTAACTATATATCTTCAACCTGGCCACAATGTTCTTCTAGGTAATTCTTTAAATGACAACCCATAAATAGCTACCATGAGACACCGGTCCACGTCCACTTATTATGTTTGTATGAAGAGGACACTAAAACTTCTGAATGGTTTGTGCTGTCCTTATTAGTGCACATGTACATTAATGTTGTGGGTGCAGATGCATATGTAGAGTAGAATATAAAATCGCATTTTACATATTAATGTATTTTGTGTTAGTACATAATGTCATAAAATATTGTGATTGATATTTGTAGTTCTTGAAAGGTCATTCGATGTCTGTTTGTACATGTAACAGAAACTGGGGAACATGAGGCATAATGTTATATATAGAAAATAAAAGTAACTTTAAGGTAATGCTTGTTTCATTTTGTATATTCCCATTCCCTAAATTTGAACTGACCTAACCTGAAGTTTTTTTTTTATCTGCGGTATCATGCAGATGACCACACCTTTCACTATAGAAAGTGAAGAATTTAAAATTTTCGAACAAATGTTCGTAAAAGTTTGTATTATAAAGCAATGTTGACTCTTGGAGTAAAATTTCTTCTGTATTTCACTTTTTAACTCATTTTCTCTCCACACATTTTTCCCGACAATCAAATGCCTTTTGTCTCCCGTAGAGCCACTGATGAAGCGCGTGTTGACTCTCGTATAGCTGTGCGAATTTTTACATTTTCGCTGCGTTGAAATTGCGGAACTTTTGTTCACTCAGCCTTGCATGGAACCCGAAAGTTCGATACTCTGTGTAGAAGAATGTGCCAGCGTGCCCTCTTCCAGTGCAAAATATCACCTTCCATTTCTGTAGGCCTTCCTTGTGACCTTATTTTTTCCTATTTTCCGACTAAAATTTGTTAACATTTCTATCTCAATCCCGCCCATAAAATGCTTGATATTATGATTCTAAATAACTGTTTGGAAAAGAATAGAAATTAAAGTGGTCTTTTGTACAATATTTATGTACTTTCATAATTTTGTCTCTTTTCGATCCAAATATTCCTCACAGAACTTTGTTCTCAATATCGTTTAAACTATATTCTGCTATTAAAGCAGGAGGTCAAATTTAGCACACATTCGAAACAAGGGTTAAAAATAAATAAGATTTTAAAATCAGGAACGTAAAGAATGTGAACTGAATAGTTCAAGGCATTTCTCAGTATTTCTTCGTAACTCAAACAAAGTAATCTGAAGATAAATGTGACTGTATATAGGAACTTTATTTTCTCTTTTGACTGTATTTGAGTACACGTTATATCTGTGATACATCCTGCTGACAAGGCATGAATTTGTACACTTCTCATTATTCACTTCTAGGACATCCTCCTTTTTGGCATCTATTATGTCTAAAATTAATTTATTTCCTTTATTGGGTTTGTGTTGTATCCCGCTCAATTAAGATAATCTATTTATACGGCACTATATTAATCTTATCGTGTTTTTACAGTATTTGGAACATCCTAGAATAAAGAAAACATAAAATTTTGAAATTTCATCTCCACAGCCAGTCGAATTTTGGGTTTGGTTAGTTTATTTAATTGTTTAGTTGATGAGGTGGAGGATTATTAGCTATAAGAGTGAGTGGACTGATAATTACACAAAACGTCGAATTGTCACACTGATGGACCATACTGCAAAATTATCATACAAACTATGTCTTTTGAATTATCTGCTTGTTTTATGAAGAAAATGTTTGAAACAATTAAACTACAGCTTACTATACAACTCAGCCATTACACACAAAATTATTCTGAAAAAAATAGAAACTTAAATAAATATTGCATAGAAAATTATTTTTCGTCGCTGAATAATAATTGTGAATGTGATTCATCTGCCCTTCGTAACACATCCCAGTGTCTTTCACACATACCTAAAATTCCTAATGCATGTGAGTGTATTTACTATTTAGATTTGATACTTTGAAAAGTGATGAGATTGAGTGCGTTTGTACTAACTGCCTGTTTTGTTTCGTAAGGGCGATTCAATACACGGCCGTTGAGTGTGATTACCAGAGATGGTGCAATAGAAACCCGCCCCCCGGGCGTCGGTGATGAGAAGTTGTGTCAACAATATATGTAACTAATATAATATCATTTAAACTCGTTTCCTTTCACTACTTAGGAATACCAGCCGATAAACACCGGCTAGCCTTAGCGCCTGTCAACACCATGAGCAAGATTACAGAGTGACCCACATGCATTTTAACTATCTGCATTGACGCATGTCAGGACAACTCATAACATTGCCTGTGACGAAATATTATCTTTGTTCTCCCGTTATGGGGATGGGATATTTGTACAGATGTCATCTGTGTTAAAATCATAAAATATACAGTGGACGCAGCTTCTGGTCGGAAGTGACAGTTCAACAGATTATGAGCACACTTTTTATTAGCAGAAATGAAAAGCTAAGAGACAGAACCCTGTGTCTGGTGATACAGTGGAATAAATTTCAAAATAATTATGATGATACTGTATGGCAGAATCAGATATTTCCGGTAATCTCCCTCAGGCGGGTTTCTATTGAACCTCCTTAATATGAAGACGGAAGTCTTATCAACAACTCTTCTCAGTTCCAATATGTATCCTTACAGAGCCACTTGTTGTTGCAGATGGCGCTATCACACGAGATTTTTTAACGAGAATACCAGCAGTTCCCTCTACTATATTAGAAACAATCCTGATATGTGTCCACATATCCGGTAATCTTGTCTAATAAATTATGTTTAATATTTACAACCATCTGATTTTACATAAAATAAAGTGAAATACCAACTTGACGCAACTAGGTAATTTTATTGATGTATTCTTAGCTCGACATGTTTCGGGTACATACGCCCATCATCAGTAGCATTAGATGTTGAGTTGCAGCATACGGTTTTCTGCACCGAGTTTTTGAATGGTTGGTAGTCTTGAGAGCCGCTACGTAGGTCGTGTGTACGGTTCGGCTCTCAAGACCACCACCCAACCAAAAACTCGGTGCAGAAAACCATATGCTGCAACTCAACATCTAATGCTCCTGATGATGGGCGTATGTACCCGAAACACCTCGAGCTAAGAATACATCAATAAAATTACCTTGTTGCATCAAGATGGCATTTCTCTTTATTTCATGAGGAAGATGTACGGTCAAACAACCCATCATGATTTTACATGTTAAATCTTGTGCACTCAAGTTACGTCGTACGTACTGAAGGCTGCCTAAGGAAATGTGTCTGTGTAAATGGAATTACTGTGTTAACATATAATTTCGCAGATGGTAAAAGGTAATACATGGGTAAATGCTTATCATCTAATGATTGATTTAGTATTCATTAAATTACCCGCTGTTGCATTATTTTGAAGGGGACGCAGTTGTTATTCTAATCAGCTGTTCCTCATACCGACGAGTCTGTAAGAACTACTTTATATAGCAAGCAGAGTAAAAAGAACCAGATCTGCAGCTCAGATTGTAAGCAGAAGTGCATATGACTATGGAGTTAATGTTAAACAATCTTCATATATCTTAATGTATTTACATTTTAACACTGGTTAGTCACTACCGAAAAATGAAATCCCTTTCCGAATCTCGCCCCATTATGCTATTGCTCTCGAACATTGCCAGTAGGCGTAGGCTTCTAGCTGTAGTATTTTGGATACCAGAATTTTAAATCCGGTGAAATTTACAGTAATAAACTACCTTTTAATACTTATATAGAATGTCACGTATGTGTAAGGTATGGGAGACCCTTTTATATCTTGGTACCGGCGTCCACCATTTTGAGGTTGCACTGCTGCTGAAGAGCAATGTGTAACTGAAATATTAGGCTTCTCAGTGCTTATATTAGGCATGTGTCTGTTTGGGTGTTCTGATTTCCATAAACGTAGGTGACTAATGAAAGGATGCACGTCTTTCAAGTACATGTTACCTCAGTCTGAAATTTGCGTTATTGTCCACAAGGATTTGATGAGATTCGTTTAATAAATTCTTTAATTACGCAACTTCTTACGTATCTTGTGAAGCAAATTGTCTCTCAGCTTGTGAAAAAATTCCGCGCCTTATATGGAAATTGAATTATCATTACCATTTCGTAGAAGTCGCTTATGTGACGCTGGACCTTTTCCACAACGGAAGCCGTTCTCAGGCTGAGTGTGGAGGAGGCGGCCTAGGGAAGTGCGGGTCTCTACAATGATACTTAAGTAGTCGACAGTCGACAAGGGGAGGTCTACCAGTTCGGAGGGTGGGCGGAATTATAAAAAGTCTCCTTAGTGTAAGAAATCCTGATGCTACGAAATGCGGTGTAGGGCATCATGAAGGCATTTCCGACGCACTGGTAAATATCTCTTACAGTTACTATGAAGGGACAAAAGCCAAAAGAGTTTATTTCTGTATAATGAGTTCATTCCAACAGTCAACAATGTATTGAAGGTACAACTTCGTCATTTCGTAATGGAATTTGCTTTCTATTTACGGAAAAACGATGTAATGAGAGAATAGCAAGCAAATGTACTGCGAGTTTGTGTTTTGCTTTAGGTACAGCAGATGTTCGAGACTGGAACTGAGAAGGTGCACCGAGGACGAGGCTCCGTGACGTCTTGCAGTTCCCTTCCTCCCACCCGCGTCTTCACAACCGTAGGCATTTACAAGGTATACACTAATTATAACTCTCTACTTGCTTGCGGGGAAAACACGAATGCTCAATGTCGGTACTGTAAGGGTGAAGCAAGAAGGGGGGAGGGGATGTTTATATTGTTCTCGTCGAGAAATATACAAGTTGACTGCGTACTCACGACAGAAACGTAAAGCCTGCTAGATACACCTGGGACGGATTTCTTCTAATTAATGTGTCTACGCTCTTTAGAAACGCACAATATACACAAATTGCTTCCACAGCTTCGTATAACAGGTAGGTTTATCAGCTGAAATGAACACGGCAGTGAGGCCGGAATATTTGCTTTCTGAAAGGGGATATCTGGTATTCGATTCTACTCTTGGAGCCCTTTTGTTCTTACTGAGAATCTCCGTGGCTTTCTTGAGATATTCCAGCAATAATGCCTAGAAAATAGCACGACCGCTATATCTAATGACATTCTCACTTCGTTGTTCACCGACAGCCTCACATTTGACGTCACAAATTGCAGTTAAATAGTGTACTTAAAACGTATTATAAAATGACAAAGAGGAAAATATGAGACTACAAAACATGAATCGTTTGTATTTTATAACAAGACAGGCAACGAACGTATAACGCAACATTGAGGCGCGTTCTTTCCGCCGTTGTCGCAGTGTGAAAACAATACGTGTTACATATTCTGAGTGTCGGTTTGTAGCCTTAGGTATCCAGCATGCAGTGAGATTGCGCCGTATCATATTGTCATCTGTGGCCTGTCCACATTATCTAACAAACGGCACGATTTTCGAAAACGTTGTTGAACATAAGATGTTTCGCCATTTTCTCTACAATCTTCTCTGAAATATTTCTTATTTTAAGAAGGATTGAGTGGGGTATGATAAAAAAAATGTACATTGGTTTTCATGTAAAGTGCCCACTATTCTTGTAAGATTAAAATGAAATATGAATTTTCTCGAAATATTTTCGAAAAATACTCGAATATCAGAGTTAATGAAAATCCGTCCAGTGGGAGCCGAGTTCCGTGCGAGCGGACGGACAGAGAGGCAGGCAGACAGACAGACGGACATGACGAAGCTAATAGTCGCTTTTCGCAAATTTGTGAAAGCGCCTAAAAATTGTTCCCTCTTATCTGAATTAAGTGCAGGAATGCCCAAAATTCCTGTACCCACTACAATCAACACCCCAAAGAGCGCTAGTTAACACCTTGAATACCAAGATTGACATAAATTATATTTAAAGATTCATCTTATATGGCGTAGTAGACGCTCTCCTCCTTCGATATGAGAACCAATCATTTAATAAGTTTAAGGGAAAATAACCCTGTCCGTTGTTAGGTCCACACACAACACATAAATGCGCTCTATTGGGCTGAAAGCAGTATTTTATGCTAAGCCTTGTGGTTTACTTAGACTAGTAGACTTTAAAACAGCACCGTCATGACATTGTTTTGCATCTGGATCTTATACCATTGCTGTATTTTCGTGTTCAGCTACAACTTGTTTGAGGGGATTTATTCAAGTGTAAATGAGCACATTTCCTGAAGAAACTGACACATGTTTCAGGGAACGAGAGTGGCCATTAAGAAAGTGACGGTCAAGAAGAAGCTGGACATAAACAATCAACTGCTGTGGGAGATAAAACAGGTCTGCCATGTATTAAAGCATATATTTCATACAGTATAATTAAAAATCAAATTAAAATATATCATAAATGTTACTTTTAACGGCCCTGTTTATCGCCACTCTTTTTCAGAACGGCTGCCTAAATAATCACAATATTGACATATTGCTCCAATTAGTTGTTGAACAAAAAAGAGTGGGTGTGTTTCAGTTCCGGGACCACGTACCTTTCGGATTTTTTATTGGTGATTTTATGATTACATTCAACTTTGTATTTGTCGCTCGTTTATTTCAGAAGAAAATATTGCAGAATCTCTATAAATAACCTTTTCAACATGTTGTATTTTAAGATGTCTTGTGTGTATTGTTGTTAGTTGTCTTGTGTGTATTGTTGTTAGTTGTCTTGTGTGTATTGTTGTTAGTTGTCTTGTGTGTATTATTGTTAGTTGTTTTGTGTGTATTGTTATTAGTTTTATTGTGTGTATTGTTGTTAGTTGTCTTGTGTGTATTGTTGTTAGTTGTCTTGTGTGTATTGTTGTTAGTTGTCTTGTGTGTATTGTTGTTAGTTGTTTTGTGTGTATTGTTATTAGTTTTATTGTGTGTATTGTTGTTAGTTGTCTTGTGTGTATTGTTGTTAGTTGTATCTTGCGTATTGTTGTTAGTTGTCTCGTGTGTATTGTTAGTTGCCTTGTGTGTATTGTTGTTGGTTGTCTTGTGTGTATTGTTGTTAGTTGTCGTGTGTAATGTTGCTAGTTGTCTTGTGTGTATTGTTGTTAGTTGTCTCGTGCGTATTGTTGTTAGTTGTCTCGTGTGTATTGTTAGTTGCCTTGTGTGTATTGTTGTTAGTTGTCGTGTGTATTGTTGTAGTTGTCTTTTGTGTATTGCCATCTTATGTGTATTTATTGTACTATGTGTGCATTGCTGCTTTTATTTTAGATGCCGGACTGCTGGCTAGAAGTCAGTATTCGGAAGGTCCTGCGACCGGCCACCTAGACACAGGTTTTTCTTGGTTTTCCTGTGCCTAAAAGCAAATGCTGAGATGGTTCCCAAGATTCCAAGTTGCCACTACATTATTCTCATGTAGTCCTCCCGGCTTAAATTTATTACTAACCAATTTCATATTTTGTATACATGTAAAATAACCACTGCCACCGGGTAACAACCCAATTGCAGTTAATAAATATTATTATTATATAAATATAAGTAAATAAATATATATGTGTGTGTGTATGGACCTAGCTGTGGATGAACACTGGTTTCTGCTGTTGGTACTGCAGGTTCGTGATGTCACTCACGAGAACACTGTGCGCTTTGTGGGAGCGTGCATAGACACTACGGTGATTCTCTGCCTCACAGAGTACTGCCCGAAGGGTAGCCTCAAGGATGTTCTGGAGAATGAAGAACTGCAATTAGACTGGAACTTCCGCATGTCGCTCATACACGACGTCGTCAAGGTAAAGGCGTTTGTAATGAGTGATTTCAGAATGGTTCCTCAATCAACAGCGTAATCTTGTATCCACTTTGTCACAAATTTAAAATATTTACAGTTTACGTCTTACCATAACTCCAAGATATTAAATGGATAATTCTTAACATGTCACGTGCAGTGGTAGGAAATTACATGTAATTTGCGGGGTTTCAGGCTTCAGCTGCCCTTACTAGATGGTAGGTGGCGTATGTTGTGCCGAAACGGTAAACAACTACCGCCACATGCCGGTTAACGTCTCGGAAGAGCGAAGACCTCTACGTGTGGGTTAAATTTTTTGCAGTTTAGGATACAGACCAAAAGGGCTTTGCAGAAGTAAAACTCCAGATTTTCTTTCCAAAGTGCCAGACTGAAATTCCGGGCAGGGAAGACGGGTATCCTGACAGAAGTCTTCGTAGTTTTCCTAATTTCCTCCAGACAAATTCCAGGATGGCTCCCAAGTTAGGTCAAGATCTTTTCCTTCCAAATCCATTAAAATTTAACATTCACCATTCATCCTACCTTTCGATGTGTTATAGTCAGAGATACTGAGAGGGTCGTGAGATATAAGATCAAGGATATCAAGTCTTTGTATGCTACATAACTCTTCTTTCCTGTTTCCGATTTTTCTGTCATTCTACTTTTTTTTGTTGTCTTTTTTACGTAATCCATTCTTATTGTTTTCTTACTTCTCCTTTTCCCTCTTTCTGTCTGTCTGTCTTTGTTTCTCGATTAATCGTCTCCTATCTTGTAAATCATACGAAATGTCGACTGCAAACATGCAGCTTTCAACCACGCAATGTGACAGCACAAATTCATTTAATTATCTTTAAAATGATTCATCAATTTATGCACGCCACGCCTATTTTCCAGAGCATAAATAAAGCAAATGAAGCGGATATACACATTTTATTCTTTTCATAATAATTCAAGAGCTTTCTTCAATATCAACGAAAGGTTTGCATCTTAAGGTTCCTGCTCAGTACACATTCAGATATCCCAGCTCTGTCCTTCCTTAGTAACTGAATCTCTCTGAATGCTTACACTGTGCAGGGTCGCATTTGAAACATCCTGTTCAGAACACGCACAGAGAGAACGGCTTGGAGCGTACAGTTGTCTTGTCACAAAGGATATTGTATGTGCAGGGCATGGCATACATCCACGGGTCTGAGGTCGCAGTCCATGGCAAACTTCGCTCGTGCAACTGTCTTATTGATGGCCGATTTGTATTAAAGATTTCGGATTTTGGCCTAAAAACACTCACCACTCCGTCCGAAATAATCAAGGATCAAATATACTACAACAGTAAGTAAAACAACAGTGCGGCCACTCTCTGCTCTGTGTGACAGTGGTGTGAAAGTTTTAATAAACAAAACTTGCCGGGATTAATCGAAATTTCCCTCAACTAACACTTGGAATACGCAATTGGAGAGTCGATAGATAGCCTTTGTGAACGGAAGTGACTAGAAAACTTCATGATCTGTACGCTGATGACTGTAATTTAAGTATAGGTAATATGTAAAAATACAACGTATTTGCATTTGTCCTAGAAATGAACTTTGTCTGGAAGTGCAATGAGTGAAATACGAGGTTTTTAGGTTTGTAGGTTTTTCTGTCACCAGAATACATGACAAAATCTTAATTTTCCTACACCATTATGTTCGAAAGTGTGGCCTACCGCAAGTACGAACTGAGAAAAGGACCAGAGTGACACATTTGCAACTTATTTCTCGGTATCGGAGTCAAGTTCACTACGGCTTAAGGGCAGCAAGACAGTAATATATCAGCTTCCTACTTCTGACTGTTAGGTTAAAGCCTACTGTCAATCGAGCATTTCATGTTTTCCCTAAAGTCGTGGCGATACAGAATTATATATAATGATAATTTCATCGATTTAGTATGGATGTGAATTTTTATCTCTCACATTAATGGAAGGATGTTATTGAAAGATTTTAAAATAGTCCATTTCTTTGTCGTGTAATCTAATTCAATTTTGTATCATCACTCTATCCACCAGCTTGCAGAAATGTTTGCATCACAAAGGAGAAACATCTGCGAGGATGATAGTCAATGATCGAAATATGAAAGGATTATTCTCATCGTTGCACCGTCCATTTCGTAGAATTACTTTAATTATAAACCAACAAATACAATTACATAAAATAAAATATTTTATGTAAGTGTATTTGTTGGTTGATAATTAAAGTAATGGAAGGATTATAGTATAATATACAAATACAAATACAAACTGAAATAAAAATTTGCTTTATTTGGTGGTTGTAGGATATTTCAAGTTAGAGAAGAATATTCTATAGCCCTGTACTGTGGAGAACGCTTGAACCTACGAGAGCTTTTATAACACGGGGGTGGTATTGCCTTCTATAACACGGGGGTGGTATTGCCTTCTATAACACGGGGGTGGTATTGCCTTCTATAACACGGGGGTGGTATTGCCTTCTATAACACGGGGTGGTATTGCCTT
>Ga0131853_10006636_pt1 | contig 20891 bp, 19 predicted proteins | sample TergutLab28metaG_FD_92764 | JGI IMG/M metagenome (GOLD analysis project Ga0131853, IMG submission 92764) | Labiotermes labralis P1 segment gut microbial communities from Petit-Saut dam, French Guiana - Lab288 P1 (version 2) (version 2) | ecosystem: Host-associated > Arthropoda: Insects >...
AACGATAGCGCAATCATGCTTGTCGCTTGCAACGTCGATGCCAACGTAAATCATAAAAATCAGATCCTAATATTGGTTTTAGACGCTTGCAAATAATCCACAACATTTACACCATCGTAGCCTTGTCCTTGATAAATCGTAGCTTGGCAGACACTTGCCAACTCGATAACTTACTAATCAACGATTTAAGCATAATGCTGTGGCTGTAGCCTTTAATTAAACAGTCAGCCGCAGTTAAGCAGTGCCGTAGGGGAGATTACCATTCCACAGCGTCTGCTTAAATCATTCACAGGATTTAAGTGTTCTAAATCCTAGTCTTATAATACAAGGGGGAGTCTGTCATGAAAAGTAAATTATTAATCATAGTCGTTTTTGCAGTATTTATAAGCTTAGTGTTTTTTATAGTGCCCGGCGACGTGGGTGACAGCGGCTCTTTAGCTGAGCATGCGACGGACGCTCTTCGTTTTAAAGCGGATTATGAGGCGTTAAACGACACTGAAAGTCACAGAAATATTTACATCCCGGAAGATAATCGCATAGTATATATTGAATTTGATGATTTGGTGAATTTGTTTGATTCGGGAACAGGCATTTTATTTTTCAGCCGCCCGCAATGTCCTTCATGCCGCATCCTTATTCCGACTTTACTGCAAGTCTCTTATGATGTAGACATTGACATTCACTATTATAACATAACTTATGACAGAGATGCGCATAATGAACGTTATATATGGATGCTTGAGACGCTTAATGATTATTTACCGGTGGATGCAAGCAATCAACATCCTGATGATCCTAATTTTGACGAAAGCATAAAAAGAGTTACCGTGCCGCACTTATTTTTTGTGGCGGATGGACAGATTATAAGCGAAATTATGATGAACTCTCATCCGCTTATAGTTTCGGAAGATTTTGAAGGCATTTACGATCTTCTACACGGTAAGTTTTTACAAGTGCGACAGGTACTTGAAAGAAACAGAGGCGGATGCCCGGTTTGCTAAATACAGCTTGTAAATATAGTTAGACTCTGATATACTTGAAGCTAATAAAATTAAGGAATTAAGACGGTGATTTTATGTATGCAATTGCATTTGGCTTAGAGCAGAATACACTTTCAAAAACATATGGAAGCCCGACGTATACTAATGCTTATACAGATATTAACCGAGTGCTGACAGCTTACGGTTTTACAAGACAGCAAGGCTCAGTCTACTTTGGAGATGTTGAAAAGGTAGACGCTGTGCGCTGTGTTCTTGCAGTTCAGGAGTTGACTAAAAAATACGCATGGTTTGCCGCAAGCGTTGAAGATATTAGGATGCTAAGAATTGAAGATAATAACGACTTAAGGCCGGCGATTGAAATGATTGTTGGGCACTAATATTTAACGAAAGACGAGGAGCCTATATTATGAAAAATGACGATTTAAATATACAGATGCAAAATAGGGCCGGAAAAACTAAGAAAATGATCAAAACAAATTTTGCTTCAATGTCGATTGCTCTGATTATTATGATTATTGTTGCAGTTTTCGGGACTTCCTCTGTTTGGGTTCTTGCGGCATTTATCATACTGACTTTGGCGATTTGCGCTGTTGGACTTATGTCTGTGAAAACGGTTAGCAGTACCATAGATGTTTTGGTTGAAAGCGCTCATGAGTTACCGGAAACTACCAATGTTATTGTGGATGAGCCGGTTAAAATAGATGTTTCTGACATTTCAGCCTGTTTAGTCGCGTACGCAAAAGGCAATTTCAGCGGGCAGTTTGAGGCTTTTTCTGATAATTCTATCAATGAGGCTTTGACAGAGCTTAAGCGAAATACGCTTGCGTTTAAGCAAGATGTGGACGCTCTTTCAAAGTCAGTTCAATCGGGTGAATTATCCTCGCGCCTTAATACGTCAAATTATGACGGAAGTTGGGCAGATTTAGCCGTAGCTGTTAACTTAATCGTTGATGAATTTATGCTACCTATTAAAGATGTGTCTGCGTTTTTCAAAGAAATGTCAACTGGTAACATGAACTCGGTTCTAACATATAGCTATCGCGGTGACTTTAAAGCGTTAAAAACTGATATCGAAGCATATTTAAGCCGGGATGGCGCATACGTTTCTGAATTAATACGCGTTCTTAGCGAAATGGGCAATAAAAACTTTGACGCGGAAGTTAAAATGGAATTCGAAGGGGATTATAAGCCAATTAAAGTATCGGTTAACTCTGCGGCGGCGGCAGTTAATGAAATTTTGTCAGAAGTTTATAACGCTGCAGGTAATATGTATGGTGATGTATCGAGCATAGCAAGCTCTAGCCGCACTCTTGAAGAAGGCGCAATAGAGCAAGGAACGGAGATTGACATCTTGCTCAAAAACCTTGAGGAAATTGGCAATCATGCCTATGAAAATTCTCAATCAGCGGCAACAGCTAATGAATTAACCCAAAAAACGCAAGAAAAAGCGATTCTTGGTGGAGCAGAGCTTAAGCAAATGCAAAAAGCAATCGAAGAAGTTAACGAAGCGGCAGGGAGCATTTCAAAGGTCATTAAAGTTATTGACGATATCGCATTCCAAACGAATCTTCTTGCGCTTAACGCGGCAGTTGAAGCGGCGCGCGCAGGGCAACATGGTAAAGGGTTTGCAGTGGTTGCCGAAGAGGTTAGAAATCTTGCAAACAGAAGCCAAAACGCAGCAAAAGAAACCGGAATTTTGATCGCAGGCTCAGCCCAAAAAGCGGCTGAAGGAACTAAAATTGCGAATCAAACCGCAAGCACATTAAGTGAAATAATCGAACAAGTTGTTGAAATTTCAACTTTAATAAATGGCGTTGCAGAATCTTCTGAGGGGCAAGAAACGGCTGTTAAGCAAATATCCGAAGGTGTTGAGAAAATTTCAGCTATTGCAAGAAGCAATTCTTTGGTTGCCGAAAACGCGGCCTCGTCTGCTGAGTCTCTTAACTCTCAAACTGAGATGTTCAAGAGCATGATTTCTTCGGTCAAAATTAAAAAAATTCCGGGAAAAACAGTGAGGCTTGAAAATAATATGCCGATTGGCAAACCGATTTCCGCGCCAAAAGCGACGCCTAAGGAACCCCCTAAGGCTAAACCTAAAGCTGTTAATATACCAAAGTCAAAGCCGACTGAAAAGCTTACCGCACCTAAAATGTCTGTACCTGTTAAAAAAGAAAATTTTAAGCCCGCTTTGCCGAAGGCAGACGCACGCCCTGCGCCCGAACCGAAAATCAGCGGTTCAGACAATTCGCATGAGGCATTGTTAAAGGAAATTCATGCTAACTTAGACGCTCCGCCTGCTGAAGATATGCCTATCGACAGCGTGCCTAAAGCAGCGCAAGCGGCGCCTGTAGCAAAACCGCCGTCTGCAAGGCCGATTGTGCCAAATCCGATTGCTCAAAAGCCTTCCGCCCCAAAATCATCTGTTCCAAAAAGCAGCGATAATCTCGGAGATAACACAGGCATTAAAGGAAGCAAAGTGACCGCGCCGGATTTCAGCCACATTTACGACAAAAATGACTTTGGAAAGTTTTAGATATGCGCTTTAACTTTTCATTACCTCTTTTATTAGTTAAGAAAAGTTAAAACAGCCGAAACTTGCCTTAATTTTATAAAGCCTTTTAAAGGCAAGTTGCTATATACAGCTCGAAAGGGATTTTAATGAAGATCAGAAAAGTTTATGATAACGAAAGCATTACCTCGTTAAAGGGAGCAGATAGGGTGCGAAAGCGCCCTTCTGTTATATTCGGTTCGGACGGAATTGAGGGCGCTCAGCACTCTTTTTTTGAGATTTTATCAAACAGCATCGACGAAGCCCGAGAAGGGTTTGGGAGTAAAATCGAAATCATCCGCCATAAGGATTTGTCGATTACGATTAAAGACCACGGTCGTGGAATACCTTGCGACTATAACGAAGCCGAAGGCAAGTACAATTGGGAACTTGTGTTTTGCGAACTGTATGCCGGCGGGAAATATAATAATAATGAAGAGGAAAATTATTCATTCAGCCTTGGGCTTAACGGCTTAGGGCTTTGTGCGACGCAGTATTCATCGGAATATATGGATGTATCTGTCGTGCGTGATGGTTTTGAATACATCCTTCATTTTGAAAAAGGCGAAAATTTAGGCGGCATGAAAAAAACAGCAGCAGCAAGCCGAAAAACCGGCACGACAATCAAATGGCGGCCCGATAGAGATGTTTTTACTGATATTTCAATCCCAATCGGATATTTTTTGGATGTTTTAAAACGCCAAGCTATAGTAAATTCAGGATTAACTTTCACATTTCACGACGAATCGAGTGGTGAAAAACACGAGTTTTGCTATAAAAATGGGATTATGGATTATATAACCGAAATCACGGGAGAAAAATCCTTGACCGTACCGACGTTTTTCGAGCATGAAGCTAAAGGACGTGACAGGGAAGATAAGCCGGAATATAAGTTTAAAATGTCGCTTGCGTTTTGCTTTTCGAATTATGAATGCACGACTGAATATTACCATAATTCAAGCTTTTTGGAGTATGGAGGATCGCCTGATAAAGCGGTGCGTTCGGCGTTTGTAAGCTCAATTGACAGCTATTTAAAGTCAAACAGCCTTTACAAAAAAGATGAAAAGAGGATAACTTACGCCGATATCGAAGATAGTCTTGTGTTAATTTCAAACTCATTTTCGACGGTTACAAGCTATGAGAACCAAACGAAAAAATCAATTACGAACAAATTCATCCAAGAATCTATGACAGAATTTTTAAAAAAACGGCTTGAAGTTTATTTTATTGAAAACAAAGCCGAAGCCGACAAAATCGCCGCACAAGTTCTAATTAACAGAAGAAGCCGCGAAACGGCGGAAAAAACGCGGATCAATATTAAGAAAAAATTAACAGGCACGATTGACATTAACAACCGCGTTGAAAAGTTCGTTAATTGCCGCAGTAAAGATGTGACAAAGCGCGAAATCTATATTGTCGAAGGGGATTCTGCGCTTGGATCATGCAAAATGGGGAGAGACGCAGAGTTTCAAGCGATTATTCCCGTTCGTGGTAAGATTTTGAACTGCTTAAAAGCTGATTATGACAAAATATTCCAAAATGAAATAATAACCGATCTTTTGAAAGTACTTGGTTGTGGTGTTGAAGTTCGGTCTAGGCAGCAAAAGGAGCTCAATTCTTTTGACATAAATAACTTGCGTTGGAGCAAAGTAATAATTTGCACGGACGCGGATGTGGACGGTTTTCAAATTAGGACGCTTATCCTTACGATGCTATACCGTCTTGCGCCATCACTGATTGAGAAAAAGAAAGTCTATATCGCAGAATCGCCACTTTATGAAATTACTGCGGGTAAAGAAACGTTTTTTGCGTATTCGGATGCCGAAAAAAACACGGTTGTTTCGAAATTGAAGGGCAAGTGCAAAATACAGCGTTCAAAAGGACTTGGCGAAAACGAGCCTGAAATGATGTGGCAGACAACGATGAACCCAAAAACGCGCAAGCTTGTGCAAGTCTTACCCGATGATGCAAAAAAAACGCAGGAAATGTTTGACACTCTTTTAGGTGACAACTTAAAGGGGCGCAAAGAGTTTATCGAAAAATTTGGTCATCAGTATATTGATCTAGGTGAGATTGGATAGAGGTATAAAATGGAGAAATTAAACTTAATTGCGACTTCAACGTTCGGACTTGAAGCGAGTGTAAAGCGCGAAGTTACAAAACTTGGCTATGAAATAACAGCTGTGTCAGACGGGAGGATTGACTTTTCAGGCGACATGTCAGCAATTGCAAATTCTAATCTTTGGCTTCGTTGTGCTGACCGTGTTCTTTTGAACGTCGGGGAGTTTAACGCGCTTACTTTTGATGAGCTTTTCGAGGGCACAAAGGCTCTTGCGTGGGAAAGGTGGATTACGAAAGACGCAAAGTTTACAGTTGTTGGAAAGTCAGTCAAGTCAAAGCTTTTCAGCGTATCGGATTGTCAAGCGATTGTTAAAAAAGCGGTTGTTGAGCGGCTTAAAAAAACGTACCATATTGACTGGTTCGAAGAGAGCGGCCCTGAATATAAAATCCAGGTCGGGCTTTTGCGCGATAAAGTGACGCTAACAATAGACACGACAGGTCCGGGTCTTCATAAGCGCGGCTATAGAGAACACCACGCCGAAGCGCCAATTAAAGAAACTTTAGCGGCAGCGCTTATCGAGCTTAGCTATTACAAAAAGGATAGAATTTTCCTCGATCCGATGTGCGGATCGGGCACGATTCCGATTGAAGCCGCTTTAATAGCAAAAAACATCGCACCGGGAATTAAGCGCCGGTTCGTTTCTGAAACTTGGCTGCAAATTGATAAAAGTATTTGGGCGCAGGCGCGTGAAAAGGCAAAAGATTCGATTGATAAAAGTGCGAAGCTAGAAATTTATGGTTCAGACATTGATGGCCGAGCGGGTGTTTTAGCAATACATAATGCAAAAAGGGCAGGGGTTGCGGATGACATAACTTTTGAAGTGAAAGACTTAAAAGACGTAATGCTTCCCGGAAATTACGGTGTCGCGGCAATAAATCCTCCTTACGGTGAGCGAATCGGTAAGGCGGTTACCGTTGAAGAGCTTTATCGGCAAATTGGTAAAGTTTTCAGCTCTGACTCCACATGGTCAGTCTATGTTTTGACATCATATGAAGAGTTTGAGCGGCTGTACGGAAAACGCGCTGACCAAAAGCGCAAGTTGTTTAATGGCATGATCAAGACAGATTATTTCCAGTTTTTAGGGCCGAGGCCGCCGAAGCCACTGTAAAAAGATTAAAAAAGGCATCCGATTAATCACGGATGCCTTTTAAGTTTGCTTTAAATCTTATTTATCCTTAATCGCCGCATGAGCCGCCGCAAGTCTTGCAACGGGAACTCTAAACGGTGAGCAGGAAACGTATTCAAGACCAACTTTGTGGCAAAACTCAACGCTTGAAGGTTCGCCGCCATGCTCGCCGCAGATTCCAAGCTTGATGTTCGGACGAGTTTTCTTGCCTTTTTCCACAGCCATTTCCATCAGCATACCGACGCCTGTTTGGTCTAGCTTTGCCGTTGGATCAGCTTCGAAAATGCGCGCCTCAGCGTAATCGTTAAGGATGCGACCCGCGTCATCTCTCGAAATACCGTATGTCATTTGTGTTAAGTCATTTGTTCCGAATGAGAAGAACTCAGCATCTTCAGCGATCTTGTCCGCAATTAAACAAGCACGGGGAATCTCAATCATAGTACCGATCATATATTCAAGCGTCATGCCCGATTTCGTGATAAGCTCTTTTGCCGTTTGCTCGATAATTTCTTTGACAAAACGAAGTTCTTTGTCATCGCAAATGAGAGGTATCATTATTTCAGGCTTGATGTTAAAGCCTTTTTTCTTCTTAACGTCAAGCGCAGCTTCAATAATTGCCGTTGTTTGCATTTTAGCAATTTCAGGGTAGCTAACTGCGAGACGGCAACCTCTATGGCCCATCATAGGGTTAAGTTCGTGAAGCGCATGCGCTTTAGTTTTAAGCTCTTCAGCAGACTTGCCTGTGTCTTTCGCCAAAACAGCGAAATCTTCATCTTTGACCGGCATAAACTCATGAAGAGGCGGGTCGAGAAGGCGAATTGTAACCGGTCTTTCTTCCATCACTTCGTAAATACCCGTAAAATCTTCTTTTTGGAACGGCAACAGCTCATTAAGCGCCGCGATTCTCTCTTCTTCCGTTTCGCTTAAAATCATTTTACGCATTTTTGGTATTCTGTCCGGTTCGAAGAACATATGCTCCGTTCTTGTAAGGCCGATGCCTTCCGCGCCAAATTCGATTGCTTTTTTAGCATCCGCAGGGTTATCAGCATTTGTACGAACGCCAAGCCTCCTTGTGCTGTCTGCCCAACTCATAACCGTTTCAAAGTCGCCCGAAATTTCAGGCGCAACAGTTTTAATTTGACCATTGTAAACTTGGCCTGTTGAGCCGTCGAGCGAAATATAGTCGCCTTCTTTAATTACAACGCCGCCGAGTTCGAATTGTTTATCATGCTCTTTCATTTTGATTTGCTCACATCCTGATACACAGCATCTGCCCATGCCTCTTGCAACAACCGCTGCATGAGATGTCATGCCGCCTCTGACTGTCAAAATGCCTTTTGAGCGATCCATACCTTCGATATCTTCAGGTGATGTCTCAATTCTTACAAGAATTGTTGCTTCGCCACGTTCGGCAGCTGCTTTAACGTCTTCCGCTGTGAAGTAAACCTTGCCTGTCGCCGCGCCCGGCGAAGCCGCAAGCCCTTTGCCGATTGGCGTTGCCGCTTTAAGAGCTGCTGCGTCAAACATCGGGTGAAGAAGCTGGTCAAGCTGTTTAGGGTCAACTTTTAAAACTGCTTCATCTTTTGTTATAAGCCCTTCGTTTACTAAATCAACAGCAATTTTAAGCGCTGCATGAGCAGTACGCTTGCCGTTTCTCGTTTGGAGGAAGTATAATTTCTCATTTTCAATCGTAATTTCCATGTCTTGCATGTCTTTATAGTGTTTTTCAAGCAAATTCGAGAACTTTGTGAACTCCTCAAACACTTTTGGCATTTCCTGCTCGAGTTCTTCGAAAGGTTTAGGCGTTCTGATTCCCGCAACAACGTCTTCACCTTGCGCATTCATCATATATTCGCCGTAAATTTTGTTTTCACCGGTCGCTGCGTTACGAGTAAACACAACGCCTGTTCCGGATGTTTCGCCCATATTGCCGAATACCATTGATTGGACGTTGACCGCCGTACCCCAATTGTAAGGGATATCGTGCATTTTTCTGTAGACATCCGCGCGATGGTTGTCCCATGAACGAAAAACCGCGCAAACCGCTTCGTAAAGCTGCTCTTTAGCGTCACCAGGCAAATCTTTACCTTGGTCATCTTTATAAATGTCTTTAAATATTTTGACAACTGCCTTTAAATCATCTGTACTAAGCTCAAGGTCGTCTTTCATATGATGCGCTTCTTTATATTCGTCAAGCGCGCGCTCAAATTTTGATTTTGGAACGCCGATTACTACGTCTGCGAACATCATAATAAAGCGTCTGTATGAATCATACGCAAAGCGTGGGTTGCCTGTCGCGTTTGCAAGCCCCTCTGCCGCCGCATCGTTAATGCCCAAATTTAAAACTGTGTCCATCATGCCCGGCATAGAAGCGCGTGAGCCTGAGCGGACAGAAACGAGAAGCGGGTTTTTAGTGTCGCCGAATTTTTTGCCTGTCACACCTTCAAGTTTTACGATATGCTCATCAATTTCTTTTTTAATTTCATCAGCCAAAACTTTGCCTGATGAATTGTAAAGCGCGCAAGCTTCTGTTGTCACGATAAAGCCGGGCGGGATTGGAAGCCCGAGCTCAGTCATTTCAGCAAGGTTTGCGCCTTTGCCGCCAAGAAGCTCTCTCATCGAGCCTTTGCCCTCTGAAAATGTGTATACATATTTTACCATTTTTTATCCTCCTGTAATTTGAGTTATCAATATTAAAAATCGACTACCCTATAGTATATAACATTTTTTTGTTGTGGTCAATATTTAGATTGTTTAAAGTTAAAGTGAAAAATACATAATACCTCGCTTGCGTTTTTACAAAAAATAATATAAAATAAATACAAAATAATTTATGAGGTGAAGTAAAATGAAAAAAAGAATTTTAACATTTGCACTGGCTCTCATCTTTGTTTTAACATTAATTTTAATGCCAACGACAATCGCTGCAAACGAAAGGTTTACACCTGTGTGGAATGTTGCGCCGCCGCTTGCGCATTCTCAAATTATACTTTGTGTCTGTGGTGAATTTTTTGATGCGCAGGAGCGCATAATCAACCCTGCGACGGGACAATTAACGGGCGATTTGCACGGCGGGCACGGCGGCGGCGGACCGGGGTGGGTTTTTGACCCGGTGCTTAATATGTTTGGTCATCCCGGGCGCTCGTCTGAGTATAACGAGTACATAGGCATGTACCCGCTGAACGATTTTGACAGAGCCTTTGCGGCCGCAGGTTTTGGAGAATGGCTAAACGATTTCTTCCTCGGGCATATTAATGGACTTCTGGTAGTGGAATCGGTAGATTCAACAATGAGACAAAGAGGAGATTGGTGGAGCGACCACGATATTCCCGACGATTGGTGGGATTTGGCACAGGAAGCTCGCTCAGGCAAGTTTGCTTTAATGTATAACAGGCAATTGACAACAGGTTTTGATTTTGATCAAATTCAACTTTTCAGATCTGCTTTTGACGCTCCTGTCTTTGAATTTGCTGCCGCAAGAATAGGCAACAGATGGGGCTTAATAGACAGAAACGGCAACGCGGTTATCCCGTTTGAGTTTACGAGCATGTTTTTGATTAACGAGCATACAGCATTTGCAAATTTGGGAAGTGGTTACGGGATTTTAAACTTAAATCAAACGATGGCAAATGTTGCAGCTGTTCCCGAGCTTCCACATAATTTAAATTCTGCGAGCACATGGGCGCGCGAAAGCATCACAACTTCAATCGAACTTGATCTCGTACCCCAAAATCTACAAAGCAGCTATACAGCCAACATAACCAGGGCAGAATTTGCCGCGCTTGCAGTTTCAATGTATGAAACTGCTACAGGCAGAACAATAACAGAACGAGCAACTTTCAACGATACAAGCGATATAAACGTACAAAAAATGGGCGGTTTAGAAGTCGTGGGCGGCGTAGGCGGCGGCAACTTCAACCCGGATGGCGCAATAACCCGCCAAGAGGCGGCAGTAATATTATCCCGACTGGCAAATACAATGGATATTACGCTGCCAACGGCTACCCCGGATTTTACAGATAATAATTTAATATCAGATTGGGCTGTAATGGCAATAGGCGCAATGCAGCAATCAGAAATTATGGGCGGCGTAGGCGGCAGCAGATTTGATCCGTCGGGATCATACACAAGAGAGCAAAGCATAATTACAATTTTACGGTTGTTTGAAATGATTAATTAGGTCAGAACCTATAATATAAAAAAAGCAAGGCTGAAAGCGGCCTTGTCTTTTTTTTTTGGACAGAAATACCATTAGCATTCAGTATTTGGTTGAATATTGTAAGCCTCCAACCGATAAATCGGCATACCGACAGAGGCGAATTTTTCTTCATATTCCGTCACGATATTGCCTTCAAAGCCACTGTTATGCAGGTCAAGCGTTATGTTTTTAAGCCTAAAATTGTTATCTGAAAAGCTGTTTAGCGAAAATTCGAATAATTCTTGATTATCGGTTTTAAAATGGATTTCACCGCCCTTTTTAAGCAGTTTTTTGTACACATTTAAAAAGTTTGCATGCGTGAGCCTTCTCTTATGCCATTTTTTACGATTTGGCCACGGATCGCAAAAGTTTATGTACAATCTATCAAGTTCATTTTCATCAAAATAATCGGCTATGTCAGATACATCGCCGATTATAAAGCTTAAAGAGCAGGGAACTCCTGCTGACGCCCTTGCCCCCATAACTATAACATGTTCTTCTCTTTCGAGAGCAATATAGTTGATGTTTGGGTTATTTGCGGCATTTTGGACGATAAATCTCCCTTTGCCGCAGCCGATTTCAACCTGGATCGGGTTATCATTTTTGAAATAGGACGCCCATTTCCCTTTAAAGTCTGTCGGATTTTTAATAAATCTTTCATTTGTTTCAATTTCTCGCTCTGTCCATGCCTTTTTGCGTGCCCGCATAGCTTATTCTCCTCTGTACTATACATTCATCTTATAATCGTAATACTCATCAGCCAGTACCCGAAGTCGCCTGTTTTAAGTGGGGCGTCTTTTGACGGCTTAAACTGCGTAAAGCCAAGCCTCTGTGCCGTTAGTTTAAAATCAGAATTATAAATATCCGGAACGCCGAGATAGTATTCTTCCGAGCCCACAACCTGCCCCAACAGTAAAAACCCGTACCGGTTAAGGCATGCTAAAACGAACGTATTAGCAATTATTTTGCCGAATTCTTCACCTAAAAACGACAGTTCAGCTTCGCCAATTTCAATCCAGTTGACCTCTTTGTTTTGCTTTTGAAACGGCTTAGTGAAATCCGCGAATGATTCATTAAACAGTTCCGCCAAACTTTTAACGCCTAAGCTTTCTTCGATTTCCTCAAATTCCTCGTCAATCGCTTCCTCAAACTCTTCTTCAATTTCTTCTTTGGTAAGTATTTCAGCTTCGTTAAGCTCCACTTTGATTTCTTCATAAACTTCTTCGGCAAATATCTCTTTGGCTTCTTCGAGAAAAGCTTCGACAATGGCTTCATCTTCGATTTCTTCAAAAACTTCTTGCTGAATATCGTCAATTTCTTCTTTTGCTTCTTCCTGCGCCATAGTCTCAAAAATAGACTCTTCCACAGGGTTGGTTTGCGTCGCCTGAAAAGGAATTTCTTGAGTCTCAACTTCTTGAACTTCGATTTCTTGAGCCTCGACTTTTTGAACTTCAACTTCTTGAGCCTCGACTTCTTGAACTTCGATTTCTTGAACTTCGACTTCTTGAATTTCGGCTTCTTGAACTTCGATTTCTTGAGCCTCGACTTCTTGAATTTCGGCTTCTTGAACTTCGATTCTAGCAGATTCAATTATCTCAACAGATTCAAGCTCCAAGTCGGGCTCAATATCTTCCACAAGTGCAGAAACAGCTTCAATCATACGATCTTTTATGTCGGCAGACTCACAATTGATAAAGTTATTTTTCCACCGAACAGTATCTCCAAAATATCCCGAGAGCGGCCAAATGGAAGCTCCGGCAGAGGCCTCGCCGCCGCTTAGCATTATCGCAACGGCGTCTATTTCGACTATTGACATTTCACTGTCAAATAAATTATTTGCCAAAGTCAAAGCGCGGGCTTCCGCGCGGCCGTGAGCGTCAGGGCAAATGCTCGCTATAAAAGCGCCTAGCGAAATGCTGTCGCCGCTTTTAATTAAAAATGCCTTATACAAATTTTCAGGCTTTAAATTTTGAACGGATACGATAATTTTCGCATTTTCTCCCGAAGCTTCAATCATTACACGCCCCGAAGGGTCTTTGCCTTTAAAGCCGTAACCGAGTAAGTCTTGCTTTAAAAAAATGAACTTCTTTAAATATTTCATATATATAATTCCCCCCGGAGTATTTTTACATAAATATCACTGGGAAATTATATTCAATTTGACAGCTAATTATGTCTGTCCAATATCAAATCTTATCCAATATTAAATCAGACAACTTTGCAAATGCAGTAAGGTCAAGGCTTTCACCGCGTACTTTAGGCGACAGGCCTGCCTGCGCAACAATTTCTTCAATATCAGACTTCGACATGCCGTTTAAAAAATCAGCCATTAGCTCACTGCTTTCAATGCAATTAACAAGCGTTTTACGCCTTTTTGAAAACGCCGCGCGGATTATTCTGAACATAAAGTCCGCGTCTTTAACGTCTACCGGCGGCTCTTTTCGCACATCAAGCTGTATAACAGCAGAGTCCACGCCCGGTCTTGGATAAAAGCAGTTCGTCGGTACGTTTGCCTCTAAGGTTGTCACGCTGTAAAACTGCACCGCAAGTGACAACGAGCCATAATCTTTTGTTCCGGGTTTTGCTGCCATCCTAAGCGCAACTTCTTTTTGCACCATAACTACGATGCGGCTTATTAGGCCGTCAAGCTGCAAAAGTCCTATAACGATCGGCGTTGTGATGTAATAAGGAAGGTTAGCTATCACTTTTACACTTTTTTTATTGTATCGCGCTATAATTTCTCTAATATCTGTTTTTAAGATATCCGCGTTTATAATTTCAATGTTATCATAATCCGCAAGTGTTTCAGACAGGATTGGGATAAGCATTTTATCAATTTCGATCGCGACAACATTTTCTGCATTTTCGGCAAGCTCCTCAGTTAACGCTCCAATCCCCGGTCCAATTTCGATTATAAGTTCATCGCTCTTAACATCAGCCGCGCGAATTATTTTGCCTAGTACATGCTGGTCTACAAGGAAGTTTTGCCCATAATTTTTTTTAATGCGAAAATCATGCCGGCTTACGACTTCTGAAGTATAATGGCGGCTTGCTATGCGCTCCACCCTCTCGATTTTATCTCTATCTTGCGCCCTAGTTCGCATTTATTATGCTCTCGGCGCCGAAACCGTAATCAAATTCTATGCGTTCAACTACAATAAAGTCTCCCGGCGCAATATTTACATTTTCAGAACTGTACGCTTCGCCGTCAACTGTAATTACAAACCTTTGGACGACAAAGAAGTTTCCGACAGTATTCGCTAGCATTTGAAGCTTAAGATCCTCTTCTTCGCGAGATAAGTCAAGTTCCTCTATAAAGTCACTAGAAATGTCAAAATGGACAGTTGCCGCTTGCGAGCCTGTTTGTGCGTCAATTGTGATTTTATTTATAGCGGTATTTGGCGTCAAAAGAGGGCCAAAATTATCGCCGGCTGTACGCAAAGCATCTGCGAGAACGCTTAAAACATCGTCATTCGTTGAAAATCTAAGAGCCACAGGCGTTGAATTAAGCTCAAACGTAACACCGTCAACCCAATGTATCGGTAAAGTCATTTCCATTTGCGTACGCTCGACTATGCTAAAAAGTGAGTATGCGCTTTCTTCGCCATCCCAAACGACAACTTGGCGTACAAGCCCTACGTCGCGTGCGAAGTATGAAATCATTTGATCACCTGTCACATAAGTTGTCACGACACGCATTGCTTCAAAAGTGCCTGCGGGAGTTATAACTTCTGTGTCCATTGAGACGATTTCTGTTGTGTCCATGCCTGTCATTGACCAACTGTTGCCGACGACTAAAGGCTCACGAAGTATTACAAGATCAAGGTTAGCAGGCTCATCCATAACGTTTATAAAATCATAAACGACAGGGTTTGCAAATGTCAGTCTAAGCTCGCCGCCTTCATGCACGAAAACTTCGGTCGTTGAAACGGCTCCTTGATGCACGATGCGCTGCATCATATTGCCTTCGATAAAGCCGGCGAACGCAATCTGGTTAAGCCTCGTATCCTGGTCACCTTGATAAGCGAACAGCGTATCATGCAAAAACGGGAAAAACTCTGCTATTTCACCTGAGTTTTCAATTAAATAATTGATTTCGTCTTCATCTAAATCACAGGCAGACAAAAACATAGTGCTAAAAGCAAGAATTAACGCAATAAAAATCATCTTTGATATTTTCTTCATTTTTAATCTCTCCTAATCTTTTGCAAATTTTTCAATGACGTTCAAAACTTTTGAAACACCGTCGGAAACAGCGGTTTGCTCCATTTTTAAAATATAATTTTTTCTATTGGCCATCAGGTCAATAATTTGAATGTTAAGCTCATCGGGGGTAAGGTCATTTTCGTACAAAACTTTACTGTAACCTTTTTCCAAGAAAAATCTCGCGTTTAAAATTTGGTCACCACGGCTCGCGCTACTGCCAAGCGGGATTAAAAGGCTCGGCTTTTTGAGCTCTAAAAATTCGTTTATCGCGTTAGCTCCGGCGCGTGAAACAACAATATCCGAAGCGGCGAATAAATGCGCCAAATCATCGGTTACATATTCAAACTGTGCATATCCTTTTTTGCCTGCGAGGCTCTCATCAACGTTGCCTTTGCCACATATATGAATAATATTGCCCAGGCAGAGAATTTTATCAATGGCGCTTCGCAGCATTTGGTTAATTTTCATCGAGCCGCTTGACCCTCCGATTACTAAAACGACAGGCTTCTCATCTTTAAAATCACAAATTTTAAGACCCTTTGATTTATCGCCGCTTTTAATGCTTTGGCGGATTGGCGTGCCTGTTACGAACACTTTGCTTCTCGGAAATTTGCTTTCTGTTTGATCAAATGATACGCAAACCGCATCAGACAACGGGACGGATAATTTGTTCGCGAGGCCGGGCGTTAAGTCCGACTCGTGGATTACGACAGGAACTTTTGCGATTTTTGCTGCAAAAACGACGGGAACTCCTACAAATCCGCCTTTGGAAAATATGACGTTTGGATTCTCTTTGCGTATTACTAAAAGCGCATCTTTTACGCCTTTTAATATCCTAAATGGGTCGGTAAAGTTTTTCACATCAAAATATCGTCTTAGTTTCCCGGTCGAAATGCCATAGTAGCGCACTTTGTAATTTTTCAGAAGCGACTGTTCCATACTGTTCTTTCCGCCGATGTACGCAATATCATAGCCCGCTTTTTTAAGTGAATCAAAAAGGGCTATATTGGGAGTAACATGGCCGGCTGTTCCACCGCCTGTCAAAATTATTTTCTTCAAAGCATCACCTCGAAATAATCATTGTTTCCCGGTTAAAAAGTGGGCTGCGTCACCAAGGCAGTGGAATGATTTAACTATTTACGCAATAAATCATTAACGACTTCACTTGCGCAAATAAATCCAACAACGGGAGGAGCAAATGAAATGCTCCCAACTAAGCGCTTTTTGCCCGTTTCAAATAAATGTTCCGGGATTCTTTGCGGTTCTTCTTTAGAATATACAACTTTCAGCTCTGAAATACCACGTGCTTTAAGCTCTTTTCGAATAATTTTTGCAAGAGGGCAAACGCTTGTTTTGTAAATGTCCGAGACGATAAAGCCGCTTGCATCTAATTTATTACCTGCGCCCATCGCGCTGATTATTTTGGCTCCGGCCTTTTTTGCCCGTTCGATTATAAGAAGCTTACTCGTCATAACGTCGATTGCGTCCAATACATAATCAAACATCGTAAAATCAATGTTGGAATTTGCGTCATAGTAATGGTTTAATGAGGTTATTTCAGCGTCCGGGTTAATTGTAAGAAGTCTATCTTTCATTACATCAACTTTGTTCATACCTATTGTTTCATGCGTCGCGATAAGTTGGCGGTTAATGTTTGTAATGTTTACAATGTCGTTATCAACAATTGTAAGCTTGCCAATTCCGGCGCGGATAAGCGCTTCAGAAGCATAAGAGCCAACGCCGCCAACGCCGAACACGATTATATGCAACTTTTTAAGCTTATTTAAATTTTCACTGCCGATTAAAAGTTCTGTTCTGTAAAACTGTTCACTCATAATTGATCGATCCTCTGCTACAAAAAAACCCCGAGATAATTCGGGGTTTGGGTTTGTAAAAACAAACTATCTCTTCGAGAACTGAGGAGCTCTTCTAGCGCCTTTGAGTCCGTATTTCTTTCTTTCTTTCATCCGAGGGTCTCTTGTTAAAAACCCTGCTTTTTTAAGCGCCGGGCGCATTTCTGCGTCCACTTCTAAAAGGGCTCTTGAAATACCATGTCTTATAGCGCCTGCTTGGCCTGTATATCCGCCGCCGAAAACGTTAACTTTAATGTCAAATTTCGCGGTCGTTCCGGTCAGTTCAAGAGGCTGTCTTATAATAAGCTTTAAAGTTTCAAGGCCGAAATAATTGTCGATATCTCTTTTATTAATCGTAATTTTGCCGGTTCCGGGTACAAGATAAACTCTTGCAACCGAGCTTTTTCTACGGCCTGTTCCGTAATATCTTACATCTGCCACTTAATTATCCTCCTTTAATAAGTAATAGTTAACTGTTCCGGTTTTTGTGCTTCATGCACATGCGTTTCTCCGGCGTAAACAAACAGTTTTTTCATCACTTTGCGCCCGAGAGCATTTTTAGGAATCATGCCGTTTACAGCGTGAGTAATAACGTCTTCAGGTTTTTTCGCCATAAGCTCGCGTAAGGTTTTTTCTTTAAGACCCGAAACGTACCCGGAGTGTTTTCTGTATACTTTTTGATCCATTTTTTTGCCGGTAACTTTGACTTTATCAGCGTTTATAACTATGACATAGTCCCCGGTGTCAACAAAAGGAGTAAATATAGGCTTGTTTTTCCCTCTTAAAATTTTAGCAATTTCAGAAGAAAGGCGGCCTAAAGTATGGTCTTTTGCATCAACAACATACCATTTTCTTTCAATATCCGCAGGCTTTGCGATATATGTGGTTCTCATGGGTAACCTCCAATTAATTAGAATTTTTATCTTTGCGCAAGATTCAAGCGCAAAATGAAAATTCGGTTTTTCAGACAAGCTCGCCTGAAAAAACTTTCATTTTTGTTTCTTTAATACCTATATCTCAAAACCCGGGGCTAATGGGTTTTTAGTGGTCGTAAAAATAAGCTGATTTTTTTCAGCGGACATTATTATAGCAGAGAGGGATTTGGTTGTCAATATATAGAAGTGATTTAATTTTATTTCAACCGATTGAGCATTAAATCAAGCAAATGGATATAATCCATTTTACTATCTGCCACACTTAATCCTATTCTAATAATGTCGTCATCTGAAAAATCAGCGTCAATATTATTAAGATCTAAAAGAATCGACATCACATAAGTTCCTATGCGTTTATTACTGTCAACAAAAGGATGATTACAAATAAGATTATACGCAATTCGCGCGATTTTTGCTGTAATCGACGAGTATAAAATAGAAATCATTTTGCCGGTTCCTCAAATGCTTTTATATGTTTTTGTAAAAGCCGCGAAGCGATATCATTTACATTTGAGTCCTCTGTGACAAGATTGCTCCTAACCAAGCTATAATCCAAAATAACATAGCGAGGGGCATTATTTTTAAGTATGACTGCCGTTCCCTTCTCACCAACAAGTCTTGCAACTTTTGAAAAATTTTGATTAGCTTCTGAAATCGAAATAATATTTTCAACATTTATATTAATAAAAATCAACTCCTACACTGTAATCATAGAATTAGGTTAAATACAACTTAATTCTATGATTACAGTGTAGCCGTAGCATCAAGCATAGAATCTGCTTGATAATTTATATCATCCAAAAATTTTATCTGCATGCGATTTTCTAAAAGGATCTTACGGATGATAAAATCTATTTAAATTCTCCCCAGTTCTCGCTTAATAACGCCGATTTTTTTACAAAGTCAATTTGATAACGTATTGCATTGTGGTCTTTTATCAGCATACCGTCTGTAAGACGAATCTCGAGAATACAACAGTTTTTATCTTGCTCATTACTCACTCTATCATACCAAACGAAAGATTCGCGAAGCTTTGACCTGATTTCAGAATTTGGGGGTTCCAGTACCCAACCGAGGTTTTTGCCAATTCCATGCCCACTGAACCAGTCAATGGCGCAGACGGCAACTTCAGGATTGACTTCGATTTGTTTTATCTTATTTGAGAGTGCGTATGTGCTGATATAAAATATTCCGTTTTCATAATAAGCGTCAACTATACGGTTATGCAGACGCTCACCATCTGTTGTAGCGATTGCGATAAGGCTGTCTTTGCCAAAGCGCTCAGTCATGATGTTCATTGCGTTTTCATAATTTTGCATTTTAAAACCTCCATAAAATATAAATTATGTTCGTTCAAACCAGTCCAACGATTAATCTTCTTACCCCAAAAGCAGCTGTTCCGCTCCTTCAAACAGTGAAAGCTGTTCCATGCCGAAAGAATACACTGCTGGGTCGGTTAATGCTCTTAGCGTTGCGCTTTGGTCGACTAGGGTTGGTTTCCAGTCATTGGCTATTATGAAGTATCTTGCGCGCTTTAAAACGGCGCCGATTCGTTTAAGTTCCGCCATTCCGAGCTTGCTTTGCTTGCGTGCCGTAACAATACGCCTTGCGCTTGTCGGGCCGATACCGGGTATGCGTAAGAGGTTATCAAGCGAAACTTTGTTAATGTCCATCGGGAAAAGATCCATATTATTAATCGCCCAGTTGCACTTTGGGTCTAAAAACGGATTAAAGTTCGGCGTCTTTTCGCTTAAAATCTCATCTGCCATAAAGCCGTACTGCCTCATAAGCCAATCTGCCTGGTAAAGACGATGCTCGCGAAGCAGCGGAGGTTTTGTGTCAATTGAAGGAAGCAGAGAATTTTCAACCGTAGGAATATAAGCAGAATAGAAAACCCGTTTAAGTGCGTATTTATCATACATAGCTGATGCAAGACGTATAATTTGATAGTCACTCTCGGGGCTTGCGCCTATTATCATTTGCGTAGCCTGTCCGGCTGACGCAAAGCGCGGCGCGTTTTTATAAACGGCGATTTCTTGCCGATTAATATCCCCTTCAATGCAAATTTGGCGCATCGGCGCAAGAATTGCCTCCCGCTTTTTGCCCGGAGCAAGAAGTTTAAGGCTTTCTTCACTTGGCATTTCGATATTAATGCTTAAGCGATCCGCGACAAATCCCATCCTTCGAACCAGCTCTTCAGACGCGCCGGGTATCGTTTTTGCATGGATGTATCCCCAAAAATTATGCTTATAACGCAGGATTTCAAGCGCGGCTATCATCTGCTCCATCGTATGGTCTGGGTTTTTAACGACACCGCTTGACAAAAATAAACCTTCTATATAGTTACGCCTGTAAAACTCGACAGTAAGTTCAGCAAGCTCCTCAGGTTCAAAAGTCGCGCGTTCGCAGTCGTTTGTAACACGGTTTACACAGTATTTACAGTCATAAATGCAGTGATTAGACAGAAGTACTTTGAGCAAAGTAACGCAGCGCCCATCAGCGGAAAACGCATGACAACAACCTGCGGCAATCGTTTTGCCCGGGCGGTCTACACCGGATGACGTGCAGGCCGCGTCATACTTAGCGCTGTTTGTTAAAACCGTCAATTTTTCCATTGTATTTGCGTTTACGCTCATCATTATCACCCTACCACTTGCTTCTTGTTTCTACGACTTTGCCGAAAACTCTAAATTGTTCTAAGTCATCCCCGCTTATTTCTATCGTTTCATAATCTTCATTAAACGGCAGAAGCGTTACAATGCCGTTTTTGAAGCTGTACTCTTTTAAAGTTGCCTCTCCGTCACCATAAATTACAACGCCTAAATCCCCATTTTTAAGCGTTTCCTGAAGCTTGACGAGCGCCAAGTCGCCATGTCTTATATAAGGCTCCATAGAGTCGCCT
>Ga0131853_10006637_pt1 | contig 20886 bp, 22 predicted proteins | sample TergutLab28metaG_FD_92764 | JGI IMG/M metagenome (GOLD analysis project Ga0131853, IMG submission 92764) | Labiotermes labralis P1 segment gut microbial communities from Petit-Saut dam, French Guiana - Lab288 P1 (version 2) (version 2) | ecosystem: Host-associated > Arthropoda: Insects >...
CCCCAGCGGCCTTGTGGGTTAGGGTTAGAGCCTGCTACCCAGCGGCCTGTGTAAATATGGATTTCGTCGTTATCTGCATCAAAGTCCAGTGTATCCCATAGGTATACTTGGTCGTGTGTACGACCTTGCCATAGTTCCACTCTAACACCAATTGCTCTCCAGCTTTGGATATGGAAAGGTACGATAATATTTTCTGTTGCAGGGTTTGTTGGGAATGCCCAAATGACTGTCAACGGATTGCCGTTTGGCCATGTTCTGTACACGCCGCCTGCCTCAAACGGGAAGCCGGCTGCATCTAAGATAGCATTTCCTATTTCCGGGCTATATGGGAAGCCGGGTAGGCTAAGATCCATAAGTGCAGCGTGGTTTGGAGCAATAAAGCTACCTGCTGCAAAGCTCAAGCCGCTAAACAATTCTTGGCCAAGCATTGTGTAGACAATCGCATGCGCCATCGCACGGCGTAGGTAAACGTTGTTCATTTCACGGTCAGGGTTAAACACGTTTAGATTGTTTTCTGAGTCCCAATTACCGAGGCGGAATGCGATGTATCCGTATTCACTGTTTGGAGAACCAAGGTAAATAAAGTTTGTTGGATTCAAATGGTCTTCGAAGTAAATGGCAGGGAAGTTATCGATATGGTCGAAACGGCCGCTTTCAAGTGCGATAGGCACAAGAGAAGGTTCGATAATTTCTACAATCGCTTCTTCGATATATGGTACACCCCATACATAGTTTACGTTGCGCACCATGTGAACAGATTCGCCCGGTACGATAGTTTGAATCATGAATGGTCCCCAGCCCACAGGATGTGTTGTTACATATGGGCTGTTTGGCATGTCTGCCACGGCAATGTTTTCAAAAATATGCTTTGGCAACGGAGTCGTCCAAATACCGCCGTACAGTAGTGCAGGGCTTATATTTTCGAAATGGATTTCAAGTGTCATGTTGTTGTTGGAAAGTACAAGACCTTCAATGCTGTCTGCATTGCCGTTGTGGTAGTCCATAATACCCACGATTTGACGCTCGTATGTGCTAAAGCGGATACCTGCGTAATCCGGGTGAGCCATTACATAGAATGTGTACACAAGGTCATCCAATGTTAGTTGTACACCGTCATGCCAAAAAATTTCGTGGTTTAGGTTAATTGTAAAGATGAATGTTTCCATATCCAAATTCCAAGTGGCAACGCCGGTTTGAGCAAATTGGAAGAACTCATCAATTTCCAATAATGGTGAACTTGTGCCAAGCATAACACCAACTTGGCTGTCCAATGCCGATGTTTGGAATATCGCACCGCCAAAGTTACCTTGGAAAGGTGCAGGGCTTACCATACCACGCATAAATACAGAACCCGATACATGCTCGCCCGGTACGTTTCTATACTCAGGGAATTGCGTAAGCACTGCACGCATTGCCGCAAGTGCTGCGTGTTCTGCTTCGCCGTCTTCGTTTATAACAACATTGTCGTCAGGTGTAGTGTCAGGTGGTTCAGGAGTAACATTGTTGTCATTGTTAGTAGGTTCATTTGTTACCGGTGGTGTAGTATCGCCACCATCTGGTGTTTCTGCAGGTGTTACGCAAGCTGCAAATATAAATACCATTGCAACTGCCAAAACTGCAAGAAGAAGTAGTTTTTTCATTTTTAAATCCTCCTAATTTTTTTGTCGCTTATTTTGTGCGTTTTTTTGCGTCGGCGGCACGGTTTAGTGCTTGGCCGACAAAGTTTATACTTAACATCATTACTATGATGAGTAATGCCGCAGGAAGCCATAGCCACCATCTGTCGGTTAGGTTAGCAGGGGTGCGGGCGTAAAATACCAGCCGTCCCAAGCTTGGTGTACCAAACGGTAAACCGAAACCAAGGAATGTAAGCCCGGTTTCTATACCCATGTTTGCCGCAAGGTTAATGGTTAGGTTACTTACGATAATGGACACAAGGTTTGGCAAAACTTCTCTAAAGATAATGACAATGTTTGGTGTGCCAAGGGTTTTGGAGGCGGAAACATAGTCCAGCCGCCCTTGTTGCAAACTTTTAACACGTATAAGTATTGCTGTACCTTGCCAAGAGAAGACAAGTATCATCATGAGTGCAAAAAAGCTGACGGAATAGTTGGGGGTGAGCTGTACAAACACGATTATCAGCATGATTGCCGGCACCATGCCTATAAAGTTGAGCAAACGCATGAGTACGTTATCCACATGCCCGCCGTAATAGCCTGCCAAAAGCCCAAACAGTATGCCGATTACTGCACCACCACCGGTTACAAGGAAGGCAATGTTAAACGAGTTTCGTGCGCTTAGTATCAGCTGCGTTAACATATCCAGCCCGGCAGAGTCTGTACCAAGTATGAAGTCGCCGCCCGGCGGTAAACGTCGATTAGCAATATTTACAATTGCAGCGGCATCTACATCTATAAACAATGCCCAAATATAAACAGTAGCAACAATGAGTACAAATGTAATCAAACCCAGGAGCGCTATCTTGTCGCTATAAATTTCTTTCCACATGATTTTCCATGCGTTTGTAGTATTCATATAGCAGCCCTCCCTATTTAATTCTTATCCGTGGGTCAATTGCACTGATTATTATGTCCGAAACCAGCATGGATATTGCCGACATTACGGCAAAAAACATAATCAAGGCATTTACAACAGGAAAGTCAAGGCTTCTAATCGAACCGATGAACAAGCCGCCCATGCCGGGGTAAGAGAATACCGATTCTACAAATATACTACCGGCAAAAAGCCCTGTAATAATACCGCCCATACCGCTCGCTACCGGAAGAAATGCATTGCGCAGTATGTGACCTGTGTATATCTTATTCTCCGGCACACCTTTTGCCCGTGCAGTCAGAACAAAGTCGGACGATTCGTAGTCTATAATTTCGCTGCGCAGGTAGTAGATGATGCCGACAGTGCTTAGGAAAGCGAGCGTTAGCGCGGGCAAAATCAAGTGATGAATGCGGCTAACAAATGCTGTAAAGCCACCTGCGCCTGCTGCAATAACATCTATACTGCCGGAATCGGGGAATATACCTGTACTTACTACATAACCTGCAACCTCAAACTGTAAACCAAAACCCCATAGCAAAAGGTTGATAACGCTAAGTACAACGGTTGGCATAGATAGTGCAATAAATGTGTAAATCATGATGCCTTTGTCAACAGCTTTGCCATTTTTGCGCCCTGCAAGGATACCAAGCGGTATGGCAAACAAATATGTAAAGAATGTTGTAAGCAGCGAAAGCCGTACGGTATTTTGTATTCTGGAGCCGATAACATCAATAACAGGAATGCTGTTGTTGGCTATGCTGCGCCCAAAATCTTGATGGACAATAATATCTCGCACCCAACGCCAGTACTGTACATACCAAGGGTCGTTAAGCCCATGAATTTCACGCAAGTGAGCAATCATATCCGGCGAAGTGGTGGGGTCAACAAGCCCACGCAGCGCATCGCCCGGCATAATGCTTGCAAGTAAAAACACAAGGAGGCTTAGCCCAATAAGCTGTGGTATTAATATAATGAAGCGGCGCACCACGGTTTTAAACATTGGCGCAGTAACAAATCGCTTTATAGTTCGCCAAATAGTTGTAAAGAATGATTTGACCGAAAATGGTTGTTTTTTCTTCTTATCCATAAGCGACACCTCCTTACTTACTGGCGACAAAGTGCGTGTCGGAAATTTGTTTTAAATCAGGCACATCATGCCCATTGATATAATAATCGTCAAATTTGCTTTCATACTCGGCAGTTATCGCTGCACGCATTTTTGCATTTTCTGCACGTTTGCTTGGATCTATATCGGGTATGGCAGCGATTAGCCGTTTGGTGTAGATATGCATTGGGTTTTCGTAAATATCTTGTCTTGTGCCAACTTCTACAAAGCGAGAATTGTGCATGATAACCAGGTTTTCGCACATATGGCGTACAACACCTAAGTCATGGCTGATAAACAGATACGCAATGCCCAGTTCTTCCTGCACGTCTTTAAGGTGATTAAGCACCTGTGCCTGCACGGAAAGATCTAATGCCGAAACTGGCTCGTCGGCAACGATTAGCTTGGGCTTTAGTGCAATGGCACGTGCCACACCAATACGCTGGCGTTGCCCGCCGGAGAATTCAAACGGATATTTGCTTGCATTTTCGGGCGAAAGCCCAACGATTGCAAGCAATTCATCCACACGTTTGCGTTCTTCTGCTTTGGAAAGATTTTCGAAGTTGCGGATTGGCTCTGCGATAATATCCAGTACACGTTTGCGTGGGTTAAGCGATGAGTAAACATCTTGAAAAATCATCTGCACGCTTTTGCGGAAAGGCGAACGGTTTTTTTTCATAGACCAAGTAATGTCTCTGCCTTCGAAGAAAATTTGCCCGCTTGTAATTTCCGCCAAGCCTAAAATGGCTTTGCCCATGGTGCTTTTACCGCTGCCGGACTCGCCAACCAAGCCAACGGTTTGCCCCGGCTCAATTTCGAAACTAACGCCGTCTACGGCTTTTACATAACTTGCAGTGCGTCCAAGAATGCCGCCTTTTATCGGATAGTGAACTTTAAGATCTTTTATTTTTAGAAGTGACATTATCTTGCACCTCCGACAAACGAAAAACTTTTATAGCAAGAACATAATACATAATGCCCTGGCTCGATTTCGTGGTAAGTTGGGTTTGCCTCATGCGCACCTGCGGATATCCAAGGGATACGTTCTGCAAAGCGGCAACCTTGGCGTGGTAGGTTTTTAAGCATCGGTACCATGCCTTGAATGGTTTTAAGCCGTGATTCTTCTTGCACAACACTTGGAATGGAGTTTAATAAGGATTTTGTGTAAGGATGCTGCGGGTTAGCAAAAAGCTGTTCTACGGTGGCGGTTTCTACAATTTGACCGGCGTACATAACGGCAACTTTGTCTGCCATTTCTGCTACAACGCCAAGGTCGTGGGTGATGAGAATCATGCTTTCGCCGGTTTCTTTACGGATGTCACGCAGCAAATCAAGAATTTGCGCTTGAATGGTAACGTCCAACGCCGTTGTCGGTTCGTCCGCAATAAGCAAACTTGGTTTGCAAGAAATAGCGATGGCAATCATCGCACGCTGACGCATGCCGCCGGATAATTCGTGCGGGAATTGTTTGTACGTAAGCTCCGGGTCTACCATGCCTACGCTTTCCAGCAATTCCATTGCACGGGCTTTGCGCCCTTTTTTATCAAGAGTGGTGTGATATGTAAGTCCTTCTTCTATTTGCGCACCAATGCGGTGCAAAGGATTGAGGGCTGTAAGCGGGTCTTGAAATATCATGCCAATGCCGCCGCCACGTACTTTGCTAAGTTCTGCGGGTGACATTTGCAGGATATCCTGCCCTTTAAACAGCACTTCGCCACTAAATTTTGTGTATGTGGGATTATGCAGGCGGGTGATGGTTAATGCCATGGCACTTTTGCCGCAGCCGGACTCGCCCACTATGGCGAAAACTTCGTTTTCATTTACAGAAAAACTAACGCCGTCTACGGCATCGTAATATTCGCCTTCTATTCTAAAAGAAGCATGTAGGTTTTTAATTTCCAATAATTTTTCCATGGTCGTATCCCCTTGCGGAATAAGATAGTGAGCGGATGAATATTCATTGTGCAAAATTGATATTAGAGGGGATTTTGCCACAGTTTTTGAGTTAAGTCAAATATTTGTAATAATGAATAAATGAATAATTATTCATTTATTTACGCAATTATATTCATAAAGGCAAAAAAATAACACTGCCTTTGATTGCCATTGTGCATGTTGCACAAATGCTCATAAAGGCAGTGCTTAATTATTTACAATATCTTAGATAATTTCTTAGAAAGTTGTATGTCTAGTCTAAAATTCTTCCGTCGGTAGAAATGGTTACTATGCGCAAAGGTATTATTTTACCGCTGTTTTGCAGGGCTTTTTTTGCTGAATATTCCAGCCCGCTACAGCAAGGCACTTGCATACGCGCAATAGTTACGGACTTTATTTCGTTGGATGATAGTATGGCGGTTAGTTTTTCGGAATAGTCGCCCTCGTCCAGCTTAGGGCAGCCGATTATTGTTATGCTGCTTTGCATATATTCCTTATGGAAGTTTGCATAGGCGAAGGCAGTGCAATCTGCGGCAATAAGTAGGTTGGCGTTGTTAAAGAATGCAGCATTTGGTGCAACAAGCTTTATTTGCAGAGGCCATTGATGGGTGTTGGACACTACAGATGATGGGCACACAAACGTGTCTGTTTTTGACAAAGGCGATTTTGGGCTTTCAAAGCTAATCGCACCCGTGGGACAAACGGGCAGGCAGTTGCCCAGTCCGTCGCAGTAATCTTCCCGCAGCAGTTTTGCCTTGCCGTCCACAATACCTATTGCGCCTTGGTGGCAAGCGGAGGCACATAGCCCGCAGCCGATACACTTGCTTTCATCAATGATAATTATTTGCGTTGTCATAATTATTAAATCCTTTCGCTTGACGTTATGCTGTAAGTTTACTACATTAATTATCGTTCTGGCCGCTGCATATAAAAAAGACACAATTATTTTACATGTGGGAGATAAGCTAAATTTTGTAGGATTAATTTTATCCGGTAATGTAAAAATTATAAGGGTCTGATTCGTTTCAAAAAAAATGAATTTGAAAAAAAGGAGAATATCAAAATGAAAAAAAGTAATGTATTCGCTATTGCCATATTATTGGTTGTAGTTTTGGCGGGGGCTGCGGTTGTGTGGTTTTTTGTTTTAGAAGATACACCGGCACTACCGGGACTCCCCGGGCAATCGTCGCAGCAGGGTGCTGCAAACAATCAACAAAATGTAAATGCAGGTGAGGTTGCTTCATTCGAATGGGTTATACAACCCATGTATGACGAAATCAGCTTCTTTAGCGAAGGTTTTGCTGCTGTAAGAAGCGGTAATCTGTGGGGCTTTGTAAATGCAGCGGGTGTAGAAGTAGTACCGCCACGCTATACGGCGCAAATGAATTTTCACGAAGGTTTTGCGATGGTTAATGCCGGCGGCACAGCAAACGAATGGGGTAGTGTAGTAGACGGCGTATGGGGATTTATTGATACCACAGGCCGAGAAATTCTTTCTCCGCAGCATGATTGGATATCGTCGTTTTTTGATGGCCTTACATTATTCCGTGTTGACACTGTGCTAAATGAATGGGGCGGTGTGATTGGTGGTTACTGGGGCGTGTTGGATGCGACAGGTGCTGTAATCGTTGAACCGCAATACGATGAAATGTGGCATTTTTCCTATGGTTTGGCTGCGGTTAGAGTAAACAGCCAAGTAACAGAAATGGGAAGCCGTACCGGCGGAGAATGGGGTTTTATTGATACGCAAGGCAGGGAAGTGGTTGCGCCGCAATTTACAGAAGTTCGTGGATTCCACGATGGTTTGGCAGCAGTGCGTGTGGGCGGCGAATGGCATGACTGGCAATTAGTAGGCGGATATTGGGGCATTATAGATACATCGGGTAACATGGTTGTGCCTGCCATATATGATGGTGTACACGGTTTTAGTGAAGGTTTAGCGGCAGTATGGATTGACAGCACCATAAACGAACATGGCTGGAACGAAGGCGGTATGTGGGGTTTTGTGGATACACAGGGCAGAGAAGTTATAACGCCGCAATATGATGCCACCGGAGGTTTTTGGAATGGTTTTGCCGCTGTCAGACGTGGAAACGATTGGGGCTTTATAGACCCGACAGGCAGAGAGGTAGTGCCCCAAATTTATTCGATGGTAAGTCAAATGGGTGAAGGCCTGGCAATGGTGCATCTTGGCGGTACCAGAAACGAATGGGATGGTATTGTAGGTGGTAGCTGGGGTGTTATCAATATCGCTACAAACACAGAAATTCTTCCGGTGCGGTATGATGAAATACGGTTTATGAGTTCAAATTTGATAGCAGTGAGAGTAGATTCCGATTTGAACGAGTGGGGGCATTTTATCGGCGGTCGCTGGGGGCTTTACGATATCACAGGGCGTGAAATAGTGTCACCAAGGTACGATTTCTTGCAAGACGGCGGCATCGACAGGCCAATGCCTGTAATGACCGGCGGTGCTTTGGACGAATGGGGAAGTCTTGTAGGCGGTAGATGGGGTTTTATAGATTCTACAGGGCAAGAAATTATAGCTCCGCAATTTGATGAAGTGTTTTCGTTTCACAATAATTTAACCATAGTTAGAGAAGGCGGCGGCTGGGACGAGAATCATGTAATGATAGGCGGGCGATGGGGCGTTGTAGACATAACAGGCAGAATAGTTATACCCCCGCAATTTGAGGATATCAGGATTATTTCGGACGATGTCATAGCCGTTATGATTGATGGTGTAAGAAGTGAATGGGGACATTTTGAAAGCGGTAGCTGGGCTTTTGTAGATGCACAGGGCAGAGAAATTACTCCGCACAATTACGAAGCCATAGGTGTTTCTTACAACGGTTTGATTGCGGTAAGATATAATGGACAATGGGGATTTGCCCGCATAAGTTAAATGTTGTATCATTGCATCAATTAATTTAACAGGAGATGCATTAACATGACAAAAAAACCGACAATCTTTAGCGGCATAAAAGCAACAGGCATACCTACGCTTGGCAGTTTTCTTGGTGCAATAAAACACTGGGAAAGGCTAAGTGCAGACTACGACTGCATGTACTGCGTTGTCGATTTGCATTCGATAACCATACGCCAAGACCCCAAAATTTTGCGAGGATTTTCCAGGGAAATGCTGGCGTGGTTTATTGCTTTGGGGCTTGACCCGCAGAAAAATACGCTATATTTCCAATCGCATGTTCCTGCTCATGCAGAACTTTCTTGGATTTTGAATTGTTTCACATATGTAGGCGAGTTGAACCGCATGACACAATTTAAAGATAAATCCGCCAAACACGAAGAGAACATCAATGCGGGATTGTACACATATCCTGTGCTTATGGCAGCAGATATTCTGCTTTTCCAAACAGACCTTGTACCTGTTGGCGAAGACCAAAAGCAGCACTTAGAACTCGCCCGTGACATTGCAGAGCGTTTTAATAAAATTTACGGCGATATTTTTGTTGTACCAGAGCCATTTATTGCACCTGTTGGCGCAAGAATTATGGGGCTGCAATATCCGGACAGGAAAATGTCTAAATCGGACGATGATAACGAAAATGATACGATTTTGCTGTCTGATGCGCCGAACGTTATTTTAAAGAAGTTCAAACGTGCGGTAACGGATTCCGACAACACGATAAAATCTTCGCCCGACAAGCCTGGCATTAGCAATCTGCTTGCGATATACTCTTGCGTAACAGGCAAAACCATAGCCCAAAGCGAAGCTGACTTTGAAGGCAAGATGTACGGGCATTTAAAAACCACCGTTGGTGAAGTTGTAGTGGATATGCTTGAGCCGTATCAAAAAGAGCAAGCCCGTCTTATGGCGGACACTGCATACTTAGATAAAGTTGCAGCAGAAGGTGCAAAAAAAGCCGCTGAAAAAGCGGCGGGTACGTTGGCTAAGGTTAAAGAAGCCGTTGGCTTTGTAGTTTAAATTTAAGGAGGAGTTATTATGTTTTGTGGTGAATGCGGAACAAAAAACGAAGATGGTGTAAGGTTTTGCGGCAACTGTGGCGCAACCATTGAAACACCTATTGTCGCGCCGGTCGTCGCAGAAAAAGCGGAAGCTGATTTTAGTGTAGGTAACGTCGTTAACTTTTTTGCACCTGCCGAGGGTTCTGCAAAACTTGAAGTAGGGGGAATAACACTGCAAGCAGACCTTATATTTAAAGGGCTTGCAATTGCATTGGTGGCAGTGCTTGTAATTTTGCCGTTCCTTGTGCATGGGTTTACTATTGCAGGATACTCAAACCAAGTGAGCCGCAATTTTTTCCGGCATTTCTCCGGGGCTGCTAGCACTACTCTTTCGATATTTGTGCTGCTTACGCCCATTGCATTGTTTTGCCTGTTCCAATTTAAAGATAAAATTAAATTAGATGCAAATTTGCAATTTATAGCCGTTATCGGTTTGGCAGCATTTGGTTTTCTAATGCCGTTTATCGTTAGAGCTCAGATATTTAGGCCGCTTAGAGCTTTGCATGATAATCGATTTGTCAATGTCGTGTATTGGGTAAACCCGGCAATAGGTTTTATCCTAACGCTATTGTTGTACGTGGTTGTGGCGGCTGTTGCCGTTGGGTTTATGCTGGCTGTCCGTAAGACTATGGCTAATCGTCCGCAATAGTTTATCAATGAAAAAACGAGAGTTGGCTCATGCCTCTCTCGTTTTTTTAGCTTTTTGCATATTTATTGCGCAGCATCCACAGTAAGCCCGCAACTATCCGCAGCGCAAACACAACCATAAACGCATATCTAAACCCATTTAAATCTCCGCCAAAAGCACGGTACAAAAGCACGCCCATCATTGGCATTACCGCATTGGAGAGTGTTATCAGACAAGTGTAAATAGAAATGGAAAAACTGCGGTATTCCTCATCTACGACTTTTAACAAGCATTGGAACAGGCTAAGCGTAATATTTGCGAAGGTTAACATGGCTATAAAATGCAGCGTCAAAAATACGATAATGCCAAACGGTGCAGGCAAGCTCACGCCTACCATCATGGCAATAGTGTTTATAACCAGCCCAAAAATGCCAAAAGTAAGCGTAAATTCTACGCCCCGTTTGGTGTTTAGTTTGCTCCAAAATTTTAATGTTATAAGCTGCGCCAACATGCTGCCAACGGGCGCAAAGCTAAGCAAAAGTTCATTCATTTGCATGTAGTTTGCTTGCCCTATAAAGTATAGCGTCCAGTCCATTTGCCATGTAGCGTGGAAAAACAGTATCACCAGCGCAAAAACAATAAATTTTTTGTTACCTGCCAGCCGCTTAGCGGCTATTTTCATTTCCGAAAACGAAATTCGTTTCGGTTCGTTTGGTGCTACGGCTTTTATTTTGCGGATATGAAACGCATTGGTAATAAGCATGACTGCCGCAAGAATATAAAATAATTGATGCGCCGCAATTTTTCCGCTGTCGCTTGCAATAGACGTTAAAATTGCGCCAACGGCAAGCGGTGCAATAAGCTGTACAATCATTGTCATACGGGCGCGGAAAGTTAAAACCATGTTGCGCCGTGTGGCTTCAACCGCTTCGGGGAAAAACGACTGCCACGAAAGGTTGTACATACCGTTCACCGCAACAGACGCAATAGCAAGAAACACAACAAAAAAATAAACTGAATGTACCGGCACAAACGCAGATGTGCTTACGACAGCATAAAAAATACCGGATACCACCAGCATAACCGACATCATCAAACGTTTATTGCGCAGGCTGTCGGCAAAAAGCCCGGCGGGTATAAGTAAAAACAGGGTTAACAAGCTTGGCACGAGTTGCAGCAAGCTAAGCTGAAAATCGTCCGCCCCAAGCCGCTGTGCAAACAAGTTATTGTTGTTTACTGCAATGCCTAATGCACCCGCAACCAAAATGCCGTCTATGCCGTAGTTTACGGACAAAGGCTGGGTGCGCACAAAACTTCTTACACTAAAAAAAGACTGACGAGATTTTTTTATTATTCCGGAAAACATATGTACCCCTACGAATTAATTTTATATGCTTAGCATAACACTTTTCTAAGACAAAGTCTTAGATTTTTGCTATATTAACAAAAACGAATTGAACGGAGAAAAATCATGTCTATTTATGTAGGTTCGGGCGTTGCGTTATGCACGCCATTTGACAGCAACGGAAAATTTAACGGAAATGTTTACGAAAGTTTAGTCGATTTTCAAATTAAAAACGGCTCGGCGGCAATCGTTTCTTGCGGCACAACCGGAGAGGCTACAACGCTAACAGAAGACGAGCAAGTAGAAGTGGTTCGTACAGCGGTTTTGGCGGCAAAGGGTAAGTTGCCTGTTGTCGCAGGTGCAGGCGGCAACGATACTGCCAAATGCATAAAAATGGGCAAAGCTCTGCAACAAGCGGGCGCAGATGCCCTCATGTACGTTGCGCCTTACTATAATAAAACTTCCCAGCGTGGGCTGGTGGCGCATTATTCAGAAGTTGCAAAAAACGTAGATTTGCCGATTGTTGTGTACAACGTACCCAGCCGTACGGCGTTAAATATTTTGCCCAAAACAATGGCAGAAATAGCAAAATTGCCAAACATAGTGGCCGTAAAAGAAACCAGCAGCGACATAAACCAAATAGCCGAAGTGGCAGAACGCTGCGGCGATAACCTGGATATTTATGTTGGCAATGATTCGGAACTTTTGGCGGCACTTGCGCTGGGCGCAAAGGGCGTCATTTCTACCATGGGTAACATTGCGCCTGCGGTTATTGCAGACATTATAAATAAATTTATGCAGGGCGATTTGGCAGAAAGCCGCCGTTTGCAGTTGGCTATATTGCCGATGACACGCCTTCTGTTTGCCGACGTTAACCCAATGCCGGTTAAAGCTGCACTGCGTATGCTTGGCTTTGACATGGGCAAATGCCGTTTGCCGTTGGTAGATATAGAGCCTGCGTTGGAGGCAGAACTGAAAGCAGAAATGAAAAGGCAGGGCATCCTATGACAAATATAATAATTTGCGGATGTTTGGGTAGGCTGGGTACGGCAATAAATCGTGTGGCGGCAACAACGCCTGATGTAAAAATCATAGCCGGTACAGATACTTTCGACGGTGTGCGCTCGTACCCTGTATACAAAAATATAACTGAATGCAGCCAAAAGGCAGATGTTGTAATTAATGTAATGTCGCCAACTGCTGTAGCAGAAACTTTGCAGCTTTTGGAATACTGTGCAGAAAATCAAGTGCCGCTTATTGTTTGCACAACCGGCTTACCGCCTGAAGTAGAAGCCGCAATTGCAGATACTTCAAAAAAAGTTGCGGTTTTAAAGTCTGCCAACATGTCTTTGGGCATAAACTTACTTACAAGTTTGTTAAACCGTGCCGCAAAAATGTTGTACGATTCAAACTTTGATATAGAAATTATAGAAAAACACCATAGCAAAAAGCTGGATGCACCAAGCGGAACGGCATATATGCTTGCCGACAGCATAAACCAAGCCCTTGGCGGTGACATGGAATATGTAACCGACCGCAGCCAAACGCATAAAGAGCGCAGCCGCAATGAAATTGGTATGCACGCCCTACGTGGCGGCGAAATTGTGGGTGAACACAGTGTTGTATTCGCCGGGCAGGCAGAAGTTATCGAGCTGACGCACATTGCGCAAAACAGGGATGTATTTGCAATCGGCGCAATAAAAGCAGCTTGCTTTTTAAAAAGCAAACCGCCCGGAATGTATGACATGCTGGACTTAATACCGTCTTAATCCAATGAAAGAATTTATCGAACAGCAAGTAAAATTGCACCCATCCATACAGCCGCAGGATGTTATAAAAATGTGCTTTCAAGCGGCATATGGCGCAGAGCATCTTTTGACAGATTTGGAAAAAGTAGAAGCTTACTTCATGACCGAATTCGAAACCTGCGAAGAAAGCGATGCGCTGCTTGCGGAGTTTATTGCGCCGCAGGTTTGCCGTATTAACCTTGGTGTGTGGAAAAAGCAGCAGCGTCCGCCGGGTGAGTTATTTGAGCTTTTTGTGCAGTCTGCACAGGAAAAAATGCCGAATGGCGATAAACTTTTTTTCGAATATGTAAATGAGTGGAAGACATTTTTAGAGAGCAGCACCCTAAATTTTTCTGCAAAAGATTTAGACCAATTCTTTCAAAATTATTTATCAAGTTGCGAAGGCAAACCAAAACCGATACACCATAGTCAAAACTACCGAAACAACGAAAAACCTGCCTACCGCATAATTTCCGGCAAACTTATTGAGAGGATATATGAATGAACGACAAAAAAACATCAAAAAAGCGGCTGTTCCAAGGCATGGGCATAGGTTATCTTGTATGCCTTATCACGCACATTATTGCCGCACTCATTCCCGTATATGTAGTTTTCCCGTTTGCAGAACGGTGGTTTGGGCATGGACATAGCCATGGGCATTCTCATTCGCATCACGCGCATGAAGTTGTGGAAGCTTCCCGCGGAATTTTGAGCCATATTCTGCAAGACATTTTAATTCTTACCGCAATAATAATTCCGGTTGCCCTGCTTACTTTCCTTGGGCATAAGCTGGTAAAACGCCTGCGCTGCAAATGCGATGAAACTCATACGGAAGAAAATCCTTGCGAAAAATAAAGCGCGCTTGCGCGCGCGTTTCGTTCAGACTAATTTCCTAGGATATAAAAAATCCAAGCAACGGTTCGTGGTTTTGCCACTGTTGCTTGGATTTTTTTCTGTTATACACCTTACCATTTTCGGCTCTTTTGGTTGCGGGTTTAAAATTCCCCCAACTTTTGCGCTGCTGTGCGTGGAACTCTTTTTGCTTCCGTTTAGATTGCTTTTCCAACGGAATATAGTTATGCTTCATGTTAAGCACCTCCCTGGTTGCATGGGCGAGCAGTTCACCGGCAGGTGAACGACCAGCCCTAGTTGCATTATATCATATGAGAGAAAAGGAGAACAGTGATGAAATTTCGTAGCGTGTGCATAACAACCGACGATGTATTCCGCCTTGCAGAGTTTTACAAAATTGTTTTGGGTGAAGAACCATTTGCCGAAGGCAGTCATTACAGCTTTAGCAGCATTAATATTTGGAATCCGGGCGACGGCAGTGTTACAAAAGACAAGAACACTTGGCTGATATTTGATGATGCAAACATTGATGCGCTGTACGACCGACTGCTAAGGGATATCCCAAATATAAAAATAATTTCCCCGCCCGAAAGAAAGCCTTGGGGTGCATATGCGTTTTGGTTTGCCGACCCGGATGGCAATAGAATAAGTGTGTTTGAGGAGCGTAAAGATAATGCGTAGCAAACAATTTTGGCTGTTTTATGCAATTATTGCATTGATACTCGCCGCCGCTGCCGCCATTCCCGTTCGGCATTTTATCGCTATGGTGCTCACTTACCACCGTTTAACATGGATTAGCTACGATGTTACTTTGGTTGTGCCGTTTGCGGCGGTGATGGTGGCTGTCCTGGTTAGCTTTTTGCTTTTGCCTATAATAAAAAACCGCCTGATAGTTTCTATCGGGGCGGTGGGCATATTTGGTGGGTTGGCTTGGTACGCGGAAATGATAACCGCACGGCGGGACGCTACTTTTATGTTAATGCTTTCCCGCATGTGGCGATCGCCGGAGGAAATTGCGGAAATTGTTTCGGGTGCATCCATCCCGTGGGCGGTTAGGGCGCATTACTATATATTTTCTATCGTGCTTGTGGTTGCTGTGGTGAATTTTTTATACAGCCTTGCCAATATGTTATTTGGCGATGGTAAACCCGGCAAGCGAACTATTATTTTGCAGGGCATTGCAGTGGTTTGTTATGCTTGCGTTTATATATTTGTAGGTGTTATGCAATTTCAAAATCTTGCAACGTTGCAATTGACATGGTGGAGTGTTTTTAATGTAGCAGCATGTTTTATACTTGCGGCTATTGCGGTTGGGCTGTGTAACAGTTTTAACAACATGATTTCCGTGCTGCTTTCGACCATTACCGTGCTTGCCTTATACGTGGCGGAATATTTTTTGCTAAGCGGCAATTTTTATTCGTATCACCAAAGCACAACTATCACTATGATGCTGCGCTTGTTGATTATACTAATTCCGGGAGTGGTGGTATACTATGTCAAATGTATACGCTAATCCAAACTGCAAAAAAGTCCGTGGCAGCCATGTGCTTGTGGTAAGCTGCGGATACTGCAAAACCTTTATAGCCCACTATCAAAAAGTGGGTGAAAGCAATTTTGTAAAGATGTATAATGACCGAATTATTGACGGCATAGTTGATTTTTCACAATATCATGGGGCGATATTCTGCCCCAATTGTAACGAGCGTATTGCCACACGATATGTAACAAAAATGGATAAAAAAGAAGCGTACCGCCTTGTGCCATCCGCATTTAATAAAAGAAAAAAATAAATGGAGGAAGTTATGAACATTACCTATGAAATGCTGAAAAATGACGAGCAAGTGCGTGCTTATATCGAAGCAGGGAACAATGCGCTTAAAGCTCTTGGATTTACAGAGCATAGCTTTCCGCATGTTTGTCTTACTGCCGAAACTGCTGCAATGCTTTTGCGGGAGCTTGGGCATGACGATGAAACGATAGAATTGGCTAAAATAGCCGGGCTGCTGCATGACATCGGAAATATGATGAACCGCACATTCCATGCGGCAAACGGGGCAGAAATAGCCCGCACCATACTGGAGCGTTGCGGTATGCCTTATAGGGATATCGGCATTGTATGCGGCGCAATAGGCAACCATGACGAAAGCACAGGCAAACCAATTAATGCAGTTTCCGCTGCGCTTATCATAGCGGATAAAACCGATGTGCGCCGTTCGAGGGTGCAGGAAACATGCATGGAAAATATTCTTGCTGATATACACGATAGGGTTAATTACGCTGTTACCAGGGCTGAGGTTAAGACAATTCATACCGAGGAAAAAGTTTTTATTCGGTTATGCCTCGACCTCGACCTTGAGTTTACGCCTGTGATGGATTATTTCGAAATATTTTTGACAAGAATGGTGTTGTGCCGCCGTGCGGCTGCGTTTTTGGGTGCAGCGTTTGAATTGTTTATCAATGATTCGAAGATAGTTTGGTATTCGCTCTTATCGCCTCAAAACTCTCCTCACTAATCACATGCTCCATTCTGCAAGCGTCGTCCATCGCCACTTGCTTATCAACACCCAACGCAATAAGCCAATTAGAAAGTAACAAATGCCGTTCGTACATACGTTCGGCTATTTTTTTGCCGTTTTCGGTTAGGGTGATAACGCCGCCGTCTATTTCTATAAAGCCGTCTTGGCGCAATTTTTTCATGGCTATGCTAACGCTGGGTTTGGAAAAATCCATGGCGGCGGCAATATCAACTGAGCGTACTTTTTTGCCGTTTTGCCCCAACATAAGAATAGTTTCTAAATAATTTTCGCCGGATTCTTGAATTAACATAATTTCCTCCTTGCCTTGCAAAACCCTATAAACGCTAAACTAAACAACAATACAAACCAAAACGTGATAAACCTAAACAAAATAGTAATAACTGCTGCGTCGTTTATAGCATATCCGGCAGCTATAAGTAAACCGGACATTGTACCTTCAAAGCCGCCAACACCGCCGGGGAAAATGGGCAGCATGGCAACCATGTATGCTGCAAAGGTGATGCCTACGATGTAAAACATATTTGCTGTAGGGTAAAACTGCATCGCCACTATGTACATTTTTGCGGGGTAAAGTAGCCATATAAATAACGATAAGCCAAACAGTGCCACAAAAGCTTTTTTATTTTTGGCAGTATTTTTTATTTGCTTACGCAGAGCAGATAAAAACGCTCGCATCCTTTTCCACTTTCGGGCAAAAAATAAGCCAATACAAACAAGTAAAATCAGTGCTGCTATCGCAAAAATGTACTGTCTTGCTGCAAACATCAAAACAAAAACCAATGCACCAATGCTAAGCATTTTTTGCATTGCAATCACGGCAGCGGCTTGTTCTCGGGGAATATTGCCCATGCGGCTCAGTTGCACAACACGAGTAACTTCTCCGCCAAATTTTACGCCGGGCGTTATGGCATCCATCACTGCCCCTTGGCTGTTTATGTAAAACATATCCTTAAACGAAAGCGATGAGCCGGATAATTTCAAAATCCTATGCCATTGTAAATTTACCAAAAGCTGAGTGAGTATTTGCAAACTACACAACAGCAAAATAAGCCACAATGGAATCTGCCTCAAGCTGCCTATTAAGCTTTGTCTGTCAATTTGCAAAAGCGCAAATACAAGCAGCAGAAGCAGAGTTGCCATTAAAATGTATTTTTTATTCATTTTACATGCAGCATTGTGCTGCCTATGTTGCGGGTTTTGTGGGTGATATAGGGCTGCTTATCTTTAAAATATTTCTTTGGGCGGCGCATCAAAAGCCTTGTGCCGGGTGCGGCTTTTTCTTTTACCAGCGCAAATACTTTATCCATGGGCGAAACCTGCAATGCCAAATGGATAACAGAATATTCTTGATAGTCAAAATCTCTGCCATCGCCACAGACAACACCAACATATTTGCTAAGCCCTAGCCGTTTTATAATTTGCTTGGCCTTTGGTATGCACGTTGAGTTATTATCTATAACCGTAACTCTTGCCCCGGTTAGTTGATGAATCAAAATGGCACTAAAAGGACACATGCCGCCGCCAATGCACAGTACATTATCGTTTGCGTTTATGCCTGCCAGTACCACTTCTTTTTCGATAACATCCCTATAATATTGGGATGCAAAACGATAAAACATTCCCGCATTTGCAGCACGGTTTTCGATTTTGTAGGTTAAATTTTTTATCAGCCCCAGCATGGCTTACCCCTTTTACATAAATAATTGTGCAATTTGGTTTATCAACCCGCCAACAAACAACGCTAAAACAATGGTAGAAACGGCAAGAATTATGGCAACCTTAGCCTTAAACTCCTTGGCAAGTATGGCAAACACAGAAATGCAAGGCAAATACATGAGTGAAACTACGCCGCCAACAAAGGCTTGCAAGGATGTCAAATCCAGCGCAACCAACGGTGCAACAGACATTTCACGCCGTACGATGCCCAAAATTAATGCTGTAACCGCTTCGTAAGGCAGTCCTAGCCAGCCGCTAACCAGTGGGCGGGCAGCTTCTGCGATTATTTCCAAAACGCCGCTTTCTGCCAGTACGGCGGCAAATACAATGGCTATCATCATAGGCACTTGTGCATCTTTTAAGAAGTGCTTCATGCGGATAAGTAGCTTGCGCCCATATGCTTTGGGGTTTGGTATCAGCAGGTTTGGGATTTCCAGCAAAAGCGGGTCTACATTGCCCTTGACAAATTTGCCAACCACTGCTGTTGCAGCAACAAAAAGCAGCAACGAGAATAGCATCATTGCAGGCATCATCCACCAGCTAAAGCCTGCAAACAGGCTAATTAATGCCCCGGTTTGAGAAATGCAGGGAATCGCAAAGCAAATAGCGGCACTAATGATTAGCCGTTCCTTGCGGGATGTTGCGGCACGAGTGCCGATAATCGCAGGCACTGCGCAGCCGTAGCCCATCATCATATGAATAAGGCTACCGCCCTGTACGCCCAGCTTGCGCATGATATTGTCGAACAACACGCTGACACGTGGCAAAAATCCTGTATCTTCAAGGAATGTGAACACTACATAAAACAGCAGCACATACGGGAAAACCAACGCCAATATCCATTCGAAACTAATGACAAAAATGCCAAACTCGCCTACCAAGATGTTTTGGAATATGCTGTCGGGTAACACAGCCCCAAAAATAAAGCGGAAAAACGGTACAATCACTTGGTTAACCAGCGGCAGCAATGCCCCGGCACGTAATCCGCGTCCGCCGAACACCACGATGCCAATGGCTACTGCAATAACCAGTAATGCAATGGGCAAACCCGGCATAGGTTTCATCATATTGTCGCCAAGCCTATCCATAAAACTGAGCTTGGCGGTATTTTTTTTGCTTACACGGCGGGTTATTTCCTTTGCAGTTGCCCACGCTTTATTTGGACACATGGCGCAATTATCACAAGAGCCCGCACAGGCAGGCGTTTCTATCACTTCACTCAGCCGTTTGGTAAGTTCGCTCAAGCCTTGGCGTTTTACCGCTACGGTTTCTATTACAGGTGCGCCCAGTTCTTGTTCCAGTAATTTTGCATTAATGGTTATACCGTGCCGTGCGGCAACGTCCATGAGGTTTAACACGTACACCGTGGGGATGCCGTATTCTCGTATCTCCAGCGCAAGGCGCAAGTTGCGTTCTAGGTTGGAAGCGTCCAACACGCAAATAACAGCGTCTGCGCCGCTTTTAATAAAGTCCGCAGCCACGCTTTCTGCATCGGAAGTAGGCGTTAGCGAATATGTACCGGGTACGTCTATAAGCGTGTAGCTTTTGCCGCCTACGGAAAATTGCCCTTCCATAAAGGTAACGGTAGTGCCTGCATAGTTGGAGCTGATTGCATTTATGCCGGTAAGCTCGGTGAAAAAAACACTTTTGCCAACGTTTGGGTTGCCCATGAGTAGAATTTTCATGATGTCACCTTCCTGACCGCAATTTGTGTAGCGATATCTTTACCTATGGCAACCGCAAAAGTATCTTCTACCCGCAAAAGCACCGGCCCACCCAGCGCATAACGGCTTTGCACCGTTACTTGCGTGCCGACACGTAGCCCCAAATTTTCCAGCAAGCCTATTTTTGGTACAGAGTCTACAAGATACGAGTTCCCTTTGCCTGCCTCGTATAAATTTATTACTACCATATCAATGCTCCTTAATTGAAATAAAAAAAAGTTAGTGTGTGCTAACTGCATGTTAGCGCACACTAACTTTTTTGTCAACCTATCCGCACCAGTTCATTGCGTTTTCTAATAATCGTTGGAAGTTTGGATTCAACCAAACCTTCAAATGATGCCCCGGTGTCAGCACCGCAACACGCCCTTTGCCCTGAGTGCGTACAAACGCACTTGGGGCAATTTTTGCAGGTGAGTTGTGATACCATTCGGTCACATATTTTGCTTCGTCGCCTTGTGCGGCGGCGTAAGATGCCATAACAATATCGATATCATCTGCCAATATTTTCAGCTGATAATGCTCGTCTACTTCCGTAAATGCTTCCACACCTTCGGTGATTGGGTGGGGCTTTATCGGCTCTGAAAAAACGGGACAGTCCACGGGGTGAAACTTGAATTTGCAGCCTGCAAGTTTGTCCAGCACATCTGTATTTGCGCCGGCAACTGTGCCACTGTGCGAAACTATCAGCCCGCCGCCATTTTCTACATAGTCTACAAA
>Ga0131853_10006638_pt1 | contig 20885 bp, 9 predicted proteins | sample TergutLab28metaG_FD_92764 | JGI IMG/M metagenome (GOLD analysis project Ga0131853, IMG submission 92764) | Labiotermes labralis P1 segment gut microbial communities from Petit-Saut dam, French Guiana - Lab288 P1 (version 2) (version 2) | ecosystem: Host-associated > Arthropoda: Insects >...
CATTACTACTACTACTACTACTACTACTACCACCACCACCACCACTACTATTACTACTACTACTACTACTACCACTATTACTACTACTACTACTACTACTACTACTACCACTACCCCACTACCACCACCACCACCACCACCACCACCACCATTACTACTACTATTACCACCTCCACCACCACCACTACCACCACCACCACTACTACTACTATTACTACTACTACTACTAATACAACTAATAATAATAATTACAATAATAATTATACAATAAATATAGAATTACGAACACGACGTGCAGAAATAAATATTTACTTGCTCACAATGCGGCAGCTCTTGTGTAGGTACTGCAGTAGTCAATCCTACTGTAATGTTATTAAGTAAGCATAAGCTTGCTCCCAAATATTGTCTCCAAGTAACTGTATTTCTCAAGTGCGACGTGTGTCTTGGTTTCGTTTACAGAATACTGAAAGTTTAGTATAAAGGGAGATTAATCTCACTCTATGTTTCAGTAGATGTGATATCGAATTTTTAGTGACCGTACACTTACTGCAATTACAGACATTGCAGATATCAGCGTAACACGCACGCAGGGTATTAACACATTGAAACGTTGATAATTTTAAAGACGTTAGCCTCAAATACGCAGAATTGGTGTAACTTTTAAATTAAGAATTTGCTAACAGCTACAGTAACAGTTGAAGGGGACGTATTAAAAACAAGCATTGCAAAAAATTTGATGCTACAATCCTAAACTGTCCCACTGAGGAACTAAGGAGCAAAAATTTTATTTCAATGTATTTTACTTCAGATGATTTTTGTACTGACATGCCTGATGGTGGCCTGAGAAAGGACCTAGGCGTTTAGCATACATTGAAGACGCAATTAAAATTAACCTACGTTGTGTTCGACGGAGTAAATGTAGTTTAACGAGCAAAAACTTCTTAATTCTGATTTTAAGTGTCGTGCTCTGAGAACCCAAGCAATTGTACATTGCAAATTTCTGTCAGTATATATATATATATATATATATATATATATATGTGTGTGTGTGTGTGTGTGTGTGTGTGTGTGTGTTTGTATTTTTTCTTCCAGGCCGGCCCTGGGGCCCACCCAGCCTCCTGTAAAATGGGTACCGGTTCTTTTACGGGGGGTAAATTGCGGCCGGGGCGTGCTGCTGACCACTCACCTCCTTCTAGTGCCGCGGTCATGGAAGAGTAAAGCTATATCTCTACCCACCCTTTGGGTCACACCAGGCCTCTAACGGGATCACATTACCTTTGTTACCTATATACATTTTATACCAAACTTACCTGTGTGAAATTTGGCTTGCAAGTACTTATAAATGGCATGCGATGAACGTTACAAAACATTACCCCACGTTTATGTGGTTGATGCTGTACAGTAAATAATTTGTATATATTTATTTTTATATTTCTATATATTTAGGAGACGCGAAATGATAAACGACGAGACTGCTCCAGGGAAGCCTGTAACGTATTTTCGGCATACATGATATTTTATTGGCACTAACTGACAACATTTAATGCCTATTCAGTTTTCGAACTGAAATTTATTTTGACGTTCCTCACGAGATTGTCAGAATGGTATGTGTTTAATTTTATGCACAATATTTGTAGTCTTTTAGATTTCTAGCGACTTTTGCACTTCTGATATTTGTACTCGTCCTGCAAGTTAGGTCCCTTTGGAACTGGTAAACATTATTGTGTTATATACGAACAGTATGAAGTAACATATCGAGGAACCCTCTAACCATTTAATATTAGGTGGAAACTGCACTACCAACACGCTGAACACCACAAAACTCCCCTTTTCCACTTTTTTATTGGCTCTTTTACATGTTATCCCCTCAATAAGTACGGTCTATTTACTACTTTTAAAATTTAATATTTTTGAATATTAATGATAGACGTCCTGTTGTGTTATTTACGATAATGAATATAACTTTTCACTGTTAACACAACTTTAATATTGATATTAATTTGTCGCATTACTGTGGCAACACGTTGCGACCATATATGGTCATCTTCAGACCAACCAAAGTATAAAATTGCGAACACTAATAAATATATAAAAGTTTATATTATTTACCTACACGACATTAAACGTCTGGTCTTGATATTGGGCACGATTGCTCTTCTCTTTGCAGTAGGAACTGAAATTATATACCGTGTAGATGAATTTTGTTCTTCAAAGTGTTAATTTATAGGTCTAACAGTAATTACTATCTCGTGTTTCATAAAAGACACGAATGCGCCTTCAGACCATTAAAACTGTAATTTTATAACGCTGAAACAACTCTGAAAGTACAATAAATAGCAGTGTGAGTTGAATAGCTCTTGAATTAAAACGCTGACCTTTACGTGCCTGCTAACATGCATACACGCTGTCCTTTCGCCCTTCTTTAGGTAACGTTGAAGATTAGTGTAGTCCGTTGTCCTAGTTATTTTCTTTACCTAGCGGCGTGCTGTTATGTATAACGTTAAAAGGCTCGTGTATCTGTCACGTGAAACATAATCTGATTTCTGTTGAAGTCAATTCTGTAACTGCCCTCCCGGAAATTATAATTTGCTGAAATAGTATTGTCGTATGAACGGAGATATTTCGTACATTCAAATGGCTCGCTAACCCTTAGATGATAGGCATTCGATTCCTGGCATGGACAAAGATTTTCTCTTCGCCACCGCTGTGGCCAGACTGGATGAAGACTGCTCTGTTGTCTCTCGTAGCTACTGCGGATCATTTCTGTGGAAGTAAAGGAGCCAGAGCTTGAGCGTAGTACTTACCTCATTATTACACTGAGATCGTTACGCCTACAATCCCAACAACGTACAAGATGCGTTGCTTAAACACAGAAGTAAATGTACGTGTTAGGTCTACACCTTTCTTTTATTGCTGAGATTATTTTACATGCAAAGGATTTTGGTAAATTTAATATTAAACAGAGGTAAATGTGTGTACAGTTGCTAGTGACCTATTGTGTAAGGATTTTTAATAATCCTACCATCGTTCCTAAAGTCATTGGAAATATTATACAAACTTTTTAAGACTAATTAATCTGTTGGGAAAGTTTGCTTTGTTAGAGAAAGCAAAATGTGTGTGTATTGCAATACTTTTTCCCGTCCCCTGTTCTATCTCCATTCGCATATTTTGTGTTAGTTTCACTTTTTGCTTTCGTTACGGGCAAAACAGAACTGCTTTTATAGACACCACCTTAATACTTCCTTCTGTCTGCGATTAAGTCGCTTGTTGGATTTTCCTGAAACTACTATAATATTTCTTTAACAAGAGCTGTCGACCAAACTTGACTTTCGTGAGAGATGTACTTTACTCAGGGCGTAAGTAAATGTCTATACATACACGTACTTCCCATAGTCCTTGACCGGTATGTTTAATAAGTGTTGCAGGAGGTCTAAACACATTGCCGCTGATCACATGTGAAGTTACTGAAAATCATCGCAGTAAAAACCGTACAATTCTTAAGGACGTAATGGAAATTTTGCCCTAATTTGTAAATTTTTTGGTAATATTTGAGAGACTTTCTTGCAGGACATGTCAAGAAAAATGTACCGAGTGTCGTGTATTTTGTAAAAAATAATATATATGTATATATACCGTGAACATCATGCTGTACTAAGGGAATCAAATTAATTTCTGTTCGTATTTTGCACATTGTATTCCTGTTTTTTTTTAATTCGGTACAGAGTTGTGCATGTAATATCGTCAAGCGTTATTGACTTTCGTAAGGTATTTTGTACAGTAAAGAACGGTTTGGTAGGGTTTATATCATGCGTCACGGAGTGAACCATTTGCGTCGTTGTTTACATACGTGTCAGGTGTTCAGCTACATAAGCCACGAGTTCTGGCAATAAATTATTCCTACATTCTTTTACATTTTATCTTTCATGACATTTTATAGTGTAACTCCGTGCACAATATTGATGGATTGGATTTACTGGCGCCATCGTTGTGTTTGGTATTGTCAGGAAACCAGCTGTATTCACTGTGTACCAAGCAATACTACCGTAATTTATCACAGAAGTTATGTTACTTAATGTTGATTGATGAGTGCGTGTTATTGAATGCATGTTGAAACCTGGTGTTTGTAAGACTCCAAGTTATTTGTTCGTGTATTTTTAAATACAGTTATACATTTCAGTTCATATAGAATGTGCTTCTTAGTTTCCAGCCACCCCTTACACGACTTTTCTCTCTCTCTCTCTCTCTCTCTGTGTTTCGCATTTTTTTCCATCTCTCTTTCAGCCTGTACGCCTGCAAAAGTTAAGTTGAATTCCATTTTTTTTAAATCAATGACATCACTGAAACAAATTTTTTGTTTAATTTTTATCGTGTTTTAATTGGAAACAAAATAAGCAGGTTTAAAACCCAACTGGTACGTAAGCGCTAAACATCAGCAGTCGGTGCGTTTACAAATATATTATTGTTATTATTTCCTCCCTGACTTCACTGGGTTTCGACTTTTTCTCTCCCTGTACTTGTAATGTTCTGCATTTGTTTATTAAACTGTTGATTCAGTATATAAATGAATTAACACTTGAGTAACAATAATAATAATAATAATGAATGGTAGTATTGGTGCTTATCTTCAACCGTTCTTCACGGTTTCTTTTTCTCCCAGTTTCCGCTTTTCATTAAGATGAAGTGCTCTTGACAGTCTGTGATCAGAAGTCACGCCAAACTACAAATAAACGAACTTGGCATTGAGTCTCAAGCCCTCTGAAGTCTGGCGGTTACTGTAGATACTGCAAGTTTCACCATTCCAACATTCTATATTTTGCACCCAGGGTATTTATATATTTTACATGTAACTAAGAAAAGGGTGAATTTTGCCCTACACAACTTTCAAAGATTGGTTTTTGTAACCGATATGGCAAGTATTTACTTCACGGTACGACCTCGATCTTAAGATACAAGGGATAACGTTTCCTTCTTAAAGGGGTTAATAATTCGATACGCTGTGGACCTGGTAGGTCAGTCGGTATAGCGACTGACTACGGGCTGGAGGGACCGGGATCGAATCTCGATGGGGACGAAATTTTCCGCCCGTCCAGTCTGGCCTTGGGGCCCACCCAGCCACCTGTAAAATGGGTACCGGGTCTTTCCCGGGGGTAAAGTGAGGCCGGGGCGTGCTGCTAACCACTCACTCCCTTCTGGTGCCGGGTTCATGTAAGAGTAGAGCTATACCGCTACCCACCCTCTGGGCCACACCGGACCTGTAACGGGATCATTTTACCTTTTAATTCGATACGTTAAATTGTACATCGCAATCGGTAGGACGGACAAGGTTCCGAAAGATGGGCCAGGTTGTAGAAGCATAATGTGAAGACCAATGGGAATTGTTATACATGCTCGTTGGGGTCTTGGTCTTGCGTTCCTCGTTCTGGCGTGTTTTATTCGGGAGATGCTTTGATAGAGTCGTAGGCGTGACATTCACTCTTCTGATTGAGGATGTCTTTGTCTTCCCCAGGATGAGAGTGACTGCGTCTTTTGTCAGTGCCTCTAGGCATCTGCTAGCACAGTACCTGATTTGACACGAAGATCCATTCCCTGTACTTCCTTTTTGATCATCTTTCAGCACGCATTGCTTAGTATTCTTCCCATCCTTTGACGCTTGAACTTATCAGCAGCAACATTAAATAAATAAGTAAACAAAGAATAAGCCTACTACACAATTCGTGTTGCACTTATTCCCAGAATTTAATTAAAGCAGTTACCTGCCTGCCTGCCCTCTGTGTGACTGCAGTTACACTTTCTTGTTTGTATCCAGCGTTTCAACTAGAGATAAATGTGTTGGATGCGGTGCTAGTGCTCTGTGGACCGCGAATGTAATGAGGTAAAATGATTTGCCCTTACGTTAAATGGTGATGTTAGTGACGTAGCATGGAACAGTTTTCCGGTCTAAGCGATTCATGTCAAATTGCTGCCTTCAATATTGTCACGTCGTTATGTGAGTTGATATGTTTATATGTTGCTTGTCATAATGCGGACAACCGGAATTACTAGGCGCGTTCGCCAAATTGCGACAAGCCACTATTATCTTCGCCATGTCTGTCTGCCTCTCTATACGTTTGTCGGTCCGTCCGTCCGACCGCATAGGACAACTCGGCTCCCACCGCTAGGATTTTCATGAAATTTGACATTTGCTCACTTTCGGGAACTCGAGAAAATTCAAGTTTCGTTAAAATATGAGAAGAGTACTTTGTTTGAAGTCCAGTATACATTTCTGATAACATCTCGCGCATCTCTTTGAATGAGAAATGTTTCAGACTAAAGTTGTAAGGAAAATAAAAGCAGTTTTCACTTATTTCATGTTTATTGTATTATGTGAATTGTGTACAAATTACTACCCCACTGCGCCATTTTTGATCCTCAGTTCCATGTAACATAAAGTGTTTTCTATATTGGCCCAGTCCCAGGGTCTGTGGATATTTTGATCATGATGCTTTGCTCTATACATACAGTCGTAAATATTGACTATTTCGTCAGACTGTTTTAAGATAATGTTGGTAAGTCTGCTTGTCGTACACGTTTGATTACTTCGAATTGACTCTTGTTAATTTCCAGTGTTAGGCGTTGAAACATCTGGAGTTCAATCGAAAGACATTCGCGAGTTTGGCTGATTGCTACCGATTTAATTTTTGGAAGTTTTAATGCCTGTACCTTATCAGATAGTTATCTTGATTTTCTTACTTGCTATTGCTAAGTCTGTTGAATTTATTATGAAGATTACATTTTAAAACTTTATGTGCTTCCTTCTTTCCGAGTGATACTGTACCCCTGATATCGCTTTCAGTACTACAGTTCACATGTCCATCGTTAAATACAACGATTGAGTAATTTATTTCCATTGTTTATTTTCATTGTTACACCGTGCATGTTGTCGAGTTACTCAATTATTACACCAACTACTACACATATATAAAATTTATATATGTACAGTAGTTGTTGTAATAATTGAGTAACTAGTACAACGATTGAGATTGGGATAATGGCGGCGAAGTGGGTATCTTTACAGAAAATCAACAATATGTTTTCCACAACAATATCAGGTTAGATATTTTGAAGTACAGAAATCATTTCCTGCATTTGCATCCATTAAATCAGCTCACGTATGCCATCTGTTTCCAGACAACTGTCCCTGTGTGTTACCCCATATTTATTTCCTCTCATGCCACCATCCCCCTGCATAAGTTTTCCCTCTACCCATTTCAGCAAACTATTACTTATCTCTCACGGGAAATAACTCGATAATTTCATTTACTATCCAATCTTTCAGCGTCATGTCCCCGCTGTAGCCATATGTTATGAACGGTCTGGGATCGAATCCCACATTGCAATGTTTTGCTGAACATTTGCTTTAGTAGAGCCGAAGATGATTTTTGATTGGGCTCTAATTATTGCTGTATAGTTAAAGTGGAACTGAGTCCTTTTCTGTAGAATTAAAGCTGAATATTTAAGAGTAAAACGCAAAATTATTTAACGAACACGACAATTTCTCGAAGCAAAAATTTGCAGAAGGGTCTGTAATTTACAGTGGCACGATATATCGAAGTGTATTGTGAAAGGAAGTGAAGAAGTCGCATTATTATTTGAATGATTAAACGGAATTCTAGGCATGTGTTTATAAGAAAGGCAGACAAAATAAATGGCTGGAATGACGGATTGATTAATTCTTTAATTAATTTATCACTTTATTGATTAACATATACCTACATGACAAGAGAGTAAAGGATGGATGGATTTAGAGGCGGGGAAACGCGTGGGTGTATGCTTGGGTTAGTGAGTTGATTTATTGATGTCAGATGGTAGTATAGATAGAGATTTTGTTGTTTAAAAACCCTTTGCTGGCGCAGTTGTTGCTGTGGGGACCTGCTGTATGTAATACTGTCCACCTTCGGATTTAAAAATTCTGCATTCTGACCACAGAGCTTAATTGGAGCTGTAGTTTGGTTCTCGGAGTGAACAGTGCGTATTTCCTTAAACGGCATTAGCCAGTTGGCATCTGTTACAAAGACGGACATTTTTCTTTCTATGGGAAAATTCAATTTTTGGCGCGTTCTAAAAATTACTAGAGCGACTACACATATTAGCATCGTCACGTCTGTCTGTTTATCGGCATGGAATAACTCGGATCCTACTCGACGGATTTTCGTGAATTTGGCGTGTGAGTATTTTTAGAAATTTCTGTCGAGAAAGTTCAAGTGTCATTAAATTCTGAGAAGAATTGTGGGTATTTTACATGAGAACATACGTAAATTTATATTATCTCGCTCAGTACTTCTCAGAACGGGAAAAGTTTTAAACAAAATTGTAGACAAAGTAAAAACAGACTTTTATGTTCAATATTTTTTTTTTAAATCCGGCCCCTAAAGAGATAACTTGGAAAAATATGGCAGAAACTGACAGGCCACAGATGATTACATAATGTGATGCAGAAAAGGTGCGATTAGCATGTCAGATAACTAATGCAAAACTACAAAAAAATATTCATATTATTTAACAAAATGTTATACGGCAACCGTTACAAAAACTGAGAAACAGCGCAACATTGTATCTGCCATTGCGATTTGTTGAGCCAAACCACACACATTAACAAGGCCATAATTAAAGGAGTTGTTTTCTTCAGTCAGCTTCGGGAAATTTATGTGAAAACCCACCTACATTTCATTGTTTGCGGCGACATAAATGTGCCATAAAAACGATATTGTGCGGCATTGATATTTTTGTGTATTTTACAGTGACTTGGAGCTCAACAAAACACACATAATATATGACTGTGTTTACACTAGAACGTTGGTTAGACGAAAGTGCTACAATGTTACATTAAACGTATATTATCTGTCTAGTTACACTAGTGGAACACTTTTTGAAAAACAAACAGAAAATAATAATATATCCGTTTTCTGGCCAAAGCTTCTTCAAATAATTCTTGTATTAACCTATATTTATCCCTGGAGGGACTTTTGATATTACAGATTCACTTAGTATCCATTCCTTTAGTTTATAATTTCAGGAAAGACCCCCTAATAATTTTGGGATCATTATGTTTATGATAATGGTGTGATGACGATTATGTTAATAAGAATAATAATTATAATTATGTAATAATTATATTACAATTGTAATTATAATATATAGAAGACGATCTAATTAAATTGGTGTCAAGACAGCTAAGAGACCTAAATGTAAATTTTTCGTTATTGTTATGCACTTTAACCCTTATCCTGCTAACGTGGAGTATAGGGTGAGTTCTTAATAATGTCAGCAAATGGCAGATGTGATTTAACTCGGCGTTTAAATGGTTAATACGAAATGAAATGGCATGAATTGTCACCAATTGACGATACTTTCGTAAGTACGTGAAGGTTTTGTAGAAACTAAGACCGACCAGGCTACAGACACAACGACTTCCCTGTGTTAAATGATTATATAACGATAATTTAGATTAATTTCACGCTAAAATGTTTACTGCGTGGAATGATTAGAGATGGTCAGATATTTGAAGCGGTGGAATTTGAGCAATAAAAATATGCTTGGCTTGAAAACAAGGCTCCTTGTTAGTCCATGCTAAGGATGTTCTTCCCTTGAACTTGGAGCGCGAGAAATTAGAAGAAAGTTTATTATTTGTCTATATTTTGAATTCTTTGTAACCGAAATGTGGAGCTTAAACTTTAAAGTGAAGGAAATTTAAAACTCATAAGCACTGCATTAGGCTACTTCTGGACACTTTATCACAGAGTAATTGGTGCTGTTCCTCTTACCTACCTTATGTAGACTTTCTGTACTTTTTGTATTTAGAAGTTATATTAGGTGAAACACTTACTTTCTTCTCTTACTGAATTTTATCATACTTTGTAGTCGCCGATCTCTTATTTTGACGCCTTAAGTTTCTTTTCCCCTCAATGTTTTGGTTCAGTACAGTTTTATGTGAAAAATGCAAGTTAGATTTATATTTTTCCCTAATGTTTTATACTTTTTCACCTAATAAACGATTTCCTTTTCGTTTTTTCTCTCATGTTAAATCCTATCCTGACATGGATGACTTGATGTAGCAAACTGTATCTCATTATCCTGTATTTTCATGAGGTTGGGTTTGTAGCCCATTTGTCAGGACCGCATAAAAGTGTAGTAATTTCTTTAAATTCGTGAGGTTGTAATTTTCTAGCATTTTTTTACTTCTAACGTTTGTGTAAATAAGCAATGTCAAGTCTTGTATATTTTTCATTTAACAAGAAAATTAGCAGTTCGTTCTTTTCTCTTTATTTTACTTTCAGTCCAAATACACATGGCTTTACGTAACAAACTAAAGTCGCTAAGTTCTACTCTCCCGACGTTCCGGTCTGCGGTCCATCTTCACTACAGTGTAACAGTTCAGTACTTGCCGCAACTTCGTGAGATTTCAGTTCTCTAACATCTTTAGCTTTACTCTCAGCGGTCGCCTAAATGAGCCGCCTCACTTCATTAGTACGTTTCTGTAGTCACGCTCCAAGCCTGAAAATGTTAGCATATCTCACGCACTGTTCTTTACTTTCACTCGCGTCTTGTTACGTAATTATATAAGGTAAAAGCTTACAGTTGCGCATCAGAATAAACCCTGGTATACATGCAATAAATCCACAAGGTGTAGTTAGCAGAAGTTTATTCCAACACTAAGGCGTGCTTCTATGTTACAAGTTGAGAAACACCGGGAGGAAACACGCAAAAAGTTAATTTCTTTCTAAACCCCTGAGGATGTGGACGTGACAGGTCGAGTCTAGCATGTCTGCCCTTTTGCAGGAAGTTCCGGAATCTTAAGGTCAATCATTTTGTATTCTCTGTAATTTCTTACGTTTTATACAGAAGGAATTGCTTTATGTATTTCGTCTCTTCCTCCAGCTATCTATTATAATTTTTATTTTTTTCCCTCTTTGGTTTGCTTTCCCCCCCCCCCCTTCACAGTGACGTAGCGGCGCCGCTCTCAAGTGGAGGGTGGCGAAGTGGTCTACGTGATGGTTGCGGACCAAAGCCGGCGATCCTTTTTGTAAGCGCGTGCCCACATTTTCAATTTTCAGAAGAGTACTTCCGCCTTCTCAGGAGAGTTTTTGAGCACGAAAATGTGGTCTTGAAATTTGCATCGCCTTTAGAAATTATTACTACTGTCATATTATATTTTATAAACATGTATTATAAAACCATCCTCGGGGAATGTGAATAGTAGAAAAATAGGAAAGCAACAGAGAAGTTCGTAGGTTAATTTTTTTTTCCTGCACAAGCATGCCATATTTTTAAGTCCGTTCCGAAATTAATACTTTATTTTTTCCTTCTATTGCTAAATATTACGTATATATTTTTGCTGAAAACAGCATCGCTGGAAGAGCCTAGTCTTCCGTAATTTTGAATACAGAAATTATTTTCAAAGCATTTTATACTTTAAAGCCTGATTCTTTTCCCTTCACTATCCAGTGTGACTCTTCAGTTGACTCCCAGTAACAACCTAGGGTACTGTAGGTGTGCAGTTGCATTCTTTGTCATAACTTACTAAGAGAACATGAACAGTGAGTAAACTTGACATAGCATTCTGCAGCTTTAAGAAAATTTATTGCAAAATGTATCTTCCGTCATTTCATTTAATTAATTTTTTACATGTACCTAATCGTTGAATTGAGTTTTTTAGCCTTTATATAATTTTCTCCCAAGGTACGATTCTATTTTTAAACAATAATATTATAACTACGTCAAATCCTCTATAAAGTTATATAATCTTGCTTGGTTTCCAAAACCTTTATTTTGTACATGAAATATTAGTAGGCCTAATATCCGAAGTTCTACGAAAAGACAATATTTGCTTGTATATTTTGCAATGAAACAAATTTCCTTTTAATCACTCACAAAGACGGCTTCATTATTTTTCTGTGTTGAAGCAAGAATTTTTAAAATTTATTTGATTTTGCAGTAGCTACTCCCTGTGAATAACGCCTAATACCGTTTACCGTGCAAAAGTACGTTTCTTGTGTAGTAGACTGGCAGTGCACGAGAATGGGTGTTGCATTCTGGGTGTAATGAAATGTTGTTATAATAACGGTAATGGCCTTTACATTACATTTATATTCCAAGTTTCGTGGTTATGTCTTGGACGTAAACGGAGAATACATTATGACTAATGTACTCGGGGTGAAGTGAGTAACAACAGGAGAGAAAAATGTTACCTCAACTTTACTAAGTTCCATTATGCTGCTCTGTGCGAAAGTTTCGTTGCATTGTATGAACGCAGTGCTTTTGTTGCCCTCGCGCAACGCCCTGGTTGTGCGCGTTGTAAGGAAGCTATTATTTCCTATTTTGCAATGAAATGTGTAACAATACTTGAAATTTTATTTTTTTTGTTTAAGATTCATATGTTATAGGGTTGTCGTTAATTAAAACTGTCTCGGGTCACTGAAATTATTTGCATTTAAGGCCCATTGCTGTTTTGTGTACGTGGCTTGTTTTTAATGGGGAGTCTTGTGGTGTTTTTTGATTTCCTAATCTTTATATCTTCACAGGCGAAAATACTTGCCTCTTTTCTCTCTGTGTAGTTAATGTTTCTAGCCGCAATAAAATATTTGTTTGAATCTGTAGGAAGACTGCACAGACTGCACAGACTGCACATACACATTTAACCCCCATAATGACTTTAGATCCAACAAACATATATAGCCTGAACCATTGCTTGTTTTATACTTGCAACTCTGCCTTTCAGAAAAAATTCTTTTTCGTGTTCAGACACTAGCGTGCCAACTAGGCTTTTCGTTGAAAGAACTCGCTAATCAGCTCCATAGAGCGAAGTACCTGTAATTTACGATGATCTTATAGTTGCTCAGATGCCCAAGTGATATCCTTACGTAATCCTATATTCCATTACCGTCCACACAAGAGCCTGCAGCCTTACTAGCCTTAACAACTTTAAGTCATTTAACAATTCGCATCCTTACTTCCGTAATATCTGAATGTCATTATTCTGCTATCTACTACTAGATCTTCTAAATGGCGTCTTTACGTTAAGTTTTCCCACCGTTGAGGGACCATGTGTTTTATTATCTCTCCCTTTAAATCTACACACACTGTCCATCGACCCATTGATTTCTTCATCCTAGAAATCCTTTATCACGAATACAAATTATGAAACTGCTCAATTTTTAATTCTCTCTTGCTTTCCGTTATGGTTCCTTCTTCCCTTCAAATACTGTCAGGATCCTGATGTTACACATTATCAAATAACTTCTCTAAATTTGGGGAGCCCAAGTTTGATGCTCATAGAAAAGAACATTTACAATTTCTATTAGGTTTATAGACAGCAGATATGAAGGAATAAAATTAGGGTACTTAACATACAGGCTAGGCAACTGCTGGCAGGAGCCAGAAGTTATCCGCTTCGACAAAGCGTCTATATTAGCTTGAGGGTCCGTGCAGTATTTCATTTAATGGGAATCTTGGGTTCCTTCCTCGAGTGAAGCGGCCAAGCTGTGACGCTATCTGCTCACCTCCATCTGTTGCTGAGGTTAAGAATGCATGGAACTGCACTGCCAGTCTACCATACACCTTGAAGGCGGGATGCAGGGACAACATTCCCCTTACATTACTAGTAAACAGAGCTGGTCTGACTGCGGTGAAAGGACCAGATTGACAAGGCTCAGTGTTTACTTTTATGACGTTGGACTGCAAAAGTGCAACATATTGTTAGCGAAGCGAGAAGAACTTCTGTTCTATAACGAGCACCCTGGAACGAAGGGCGTGCTGTGTGTCATAAGATGTCTGTTGACAAGAGAACTGGTTGCACGATATTTTGGCATTATAATGCTTCATACGTTTTGAATTAAATCAACTCAAAACGCCGCTGCCTTAACGTAGGAATGTTTCTTGTCACGGTAAATACTTAGTAGTCGTGCTGGTTAAATTCACCAGCAGTAATGACAGCCTATCGAAAGGTGACGAGGAACAGATTTCGTGTTAAATTATGTTCAGACACTCGACGTGTCCTCGCTTTCTGTGTACGAACTTCATGGCAAGTTTGCGTATTTTGTGTGAGTAAGAAACTTGGTCTCTTAAGCTCAAAAAAGCTCTACAGTTTCTAATGGTGTTCAGGAGGAGGGTTCGGAGGACATATTGACGCTTATGATGGACTCATGACAGGCCGCAGCAGAAGAGTGCGCAGCGAGAGGAGTTTTAATTTGTTGTGTTGCTTTGTACCTGTCACAGTAATATCTTAAGTATTCCTCAGAAAAGTTGCTTTAATTCGTGAAGCATTCTGTACTCTGATCTTCTTACAGAAAATGTAGGTTTATGGGAACAGAATGCCATGTTTGTGAGGGGGAGCAACTTTTATTTCCAAACTTTTACAAAGCTTAGAGATCACGGAATTTTGAGTCAACGTCATTCCGTCAGACGCCTGAATATAATATATATTTCATTGACTACAGTACATAGAAACGAGGTGACGCACGAACGTTCGAGGTGACAGCGACACACACACACACACACACATACATACACACGTGTTTCGTGAAATAATGTAATAGATCTTGGAAAAATATTTGTCGTCGAAGAGATAATAATTGTGTAGCCTATAAAAACGACAGACACGCGACTTCATTTGTCCTTGAATTTGTGACGACATTTACAGCAGCACCACAGCTAAGCGTGTGAACTTTTGTGTGTAGGTGATCAGTAAACATGCCTGCGAAATATGTTTTAAACAGCTTTATTTTTTAAAATAAGCAGCTAGGAGCATAGTGATGATGAGAATATTTCAGGTTGTATTCGAAATTTCGCATTAGTAATGTGTTATTTAATAGATATAAATAAAATATTAGTGATATCAACAGATACGAGGCTAAGTCAATAATTTCCGCAATTTAGCTGCATTTGTGTTTCTGTTGGCAGCATTGTTGTTTTCGCGTCTATCACTAAGTGTGGTTTCCTTCTTATCACTGCTGCGCAGGTTTGAAGTTGCTAGGTAAGTTCATTTGTCGCAACCCTAACGTTAACCATGGCCGCTCCGCTTTCCGTTTGCACCAAGGTAGAGCAGCGTTTAGTGATCCGTTTTTTGTGGTATGAAGGTTTATCAGGGGCCGAAATCCATCGAAAACTTTCACCACAAAATGGGAACAGTGTTTTGCCGCAGCGGAATATCTATGAATGGATAGAAATATTAAAAAATGGTCACACAAGTTTTACGCATGAAGAAGGACCTGGACGCCCGTCCACGTCCACAACTGACGGCAACATTGAGAGCGTACATGACATGGTTCTGTCAGACAAATGACTGACTATTGATGAAGTTGCAAATCATCAGTAAATTAGTCATGGTTCTGCCTATGAAATCATCCCAATATACTTGGCTTTCATAAAGTTTGTGCAAGATGGGTCCCAAAACAACACACAATGCTGCATAAATGAACACGCTTGGACATCTGCCAACAAAATTTGGATCGTTATGATAAATAATGTGACACCTTCGTGGACGGAATCATCACTGGGGACGAAATATGGGTCCACCATTACGATCCGGAGTGTAAACGGCAGATTATGGAATGGAAACGTCCACAAACGCCCATCAGGAAAAAGTTCAAAAGCCAATCATCAGCAGGAAAATTGATGCTTACAGTTTTTTGGGACCCAGAAGGCCCAATACTGGAATATTATCACGACAGGGGTTCAACAATAAAGAGTGCTTGTTACAGTGAGATGCTTAATGACAGGCTGAAGCCTGAAATTCGAAGCAAATGCCGAGGACAACTGTCGAAAGACATTGTGTTATTGCATGAAAATGCCCGTCCGCATACTGCTCTCCACACAGTTGAAACCCTCCAGAAACTCAAGTTTGAGGTATAGGCTCACACTCCGTTTAGTCCCGATCTCACTCCTTCTATCACCTGTTTGGTCCACCCAAGGAGGCATTAAGGGGCCGTTGATTCACCTTGGACCAAGAACTGAAAGAAGCGGTGCATGCGTGGCCCACTGCTCAGCCTAGAACGTTTTTTTTTCCTAAGGGCATAAAGAAGCTTGTGCAACGATGGAAGAAGTGCATTGAAAAGCAAGGGGACTATGTTGAAAAATGATGTTATTATAAGTTTTCTATTTTTATTAAAATAAAATTTGTATCTGTATTGTGTATAATTATAGACTCATCTACGAAATTAGACCTGGAAAACTCTGAAGTAATTATACGTTCTTTACGAATTGTTCTCTAAACTCGTTGCGTCAGTTAATTAATTAATTGAATAGTTAATTTTTTGTATAAAATTTATTTCGTAACTCACTGATAACGCAATGTACTTGTATTATAGAAACATGTTGCTTAATATATCATTTGGAAATAATCCGTTTCAAAAATTATGTGGAACACACCAGTATACTGTGTGGTTAAAAGCAGAATTTTGTGCTAATGAATTTGGTGGTACCATGTAGTTATCATCGGGCTTTACTCCTAAAGCCTAGTGATAACTTTATGTAATACCGCATTCAACATGCGAGAGTGCTGGGTTCTGCCTACGCAGTGTATTTATGTGTTCTGTACGGACGTCAGAACAATCATGGAACACACGTACTTCTGTACAGAGCATCAAATGACTGATTTTTATAACCGAGCCGGAGGGAATTTAATGCACGATAAAAAGTGACTTTTTAAATATAATTCAGTCTAATTTTCGCATTAAAATGGTCAAAGGTTTAAATTTATAGGACGGTATTATTTTTAGCATCGTGTTTCTCAAACGTCATTTCTTTCCTCGAAGCGTTGCTCGCCGCTGCAAGTTTCACGTCGCGCCAAGAAGTGTGTCAATTGTGTGTCACACGCCCACTGCGCTGATGTGTGTGAACGAGCTGTGAAATTACTATCGATTATTGAACATCATGAGCGACGCAAGTTACAAATATAACTTTCTGTACTCCAAATAAAGCTGTGAAACGACGGAAATAATGAACAATAACTATATCTGAAAGTGGCTCAAGATTACGTATTGAAAATTCGTATTCATGTTTTTATTATAGTCATCATATCATTTCTCATTCGACATTACTTAATCTAAAATATTGTAAAGTCATTAAGCTTAAAAATTAACGAAGACAAATCGCCGTAGTTTTGGTCGTATACAGGAGCCTGTCTATAATTTAAAGACCTGTGGTTGAGGCGTATGTGATATCTTGGAACAATAGTTCCATAATTTTAATTGGCTCCACACTTCACAAATCCTTTCTTGAAAGTGCCGGTTTATTTCATCTAAGAATATGAATTATATAGTCTTGCAGAAGACACTATAAACCATTGTACATAGAAAGAGACTATCAGCTACCATGTATGGTTTTCCACACAAATTTTATGCTTGCTTGCGCACATATTAATATTGATGACTCTGAGTCGTTTACTAATGCCTGGGGCAATTTACTAATAAAAAAAAGGATTTGTTATTCGCATATCTTAGCATAGCAAAGCTCACGCTAACCCAACTCCACGTCGTCTGACGCTTTCGTTTTCTTTCGTATCTGAAACGGGTTTGTGTATGCAGGAGCCTCTGAAAATGGATCAACATGCATAGTTCATTAGCACACTCTCTGGTATTATCAGGAAAAGGCTAATTATGCATAATTTGTTGCTTTAGAAACACCGGCACATAACAGTATCACACATTTTCAATTTGCCACTTGACAGAATTAATTCCATCCGTTTGTAGCATGTTGCCGATTGCGTATGATGAGAGAAAAATTATTATATTTAGGACGATTTCATTGTTATTCTTAAGTTACTCTTAGTGCTGTGACCTAGTTACTGAGGCCTGCATACAGGTCGTATGAACTGATAATCTTTAATTAACTTACTTGTTCCTGCTTGTTCCATCTTCGCCTAATATCGCACACTGCATCCTAGTCCCTGCCGCTCACTTTTCGTTGGGTCTGATATGTGACGGCTGTCAGAGATATGTTCGCCTTATGTATGTGACTTATGTACATATGTATGTATGTATGTATGTGTGTGTGTGTGTGTGTGTGTGAGTACGTACGTATGTATTTATGTATGTATGTATGCATGTATGTTTGTATGTATGTAAATACGTATGTACTTATGTATGTATGTGTGTGTGTGTGTGTGTACGTATGTATGTATGTATGCATGTATGTTTGTATGTATGTATATACGTATGTACGTATGTATGTATGTACGTACGTACCTACGTATGTGCTTATATATATGTAGGTATGTACCTACTTACGTATTTATGTATGTATGTTTGTGTGTGTACGTACGTATGTATGTATGTAATGTATGTATACATGCATGTACGTATGTATGTATGTGTACATCATCCCAGCTGCATGTAAAACCCATCATATCTCAACGGTAGGTCTACGGTATAAATGAAGAAATGTCACATTATTGAAATCGTAAATTCTGTATGATCGTTTCTGATGGTTCCAAAGGTTTATTGGGACCCTGTTTTAAAAACACTTGTCCGTAATGCTGTTCTTGCAAAGGGAAACACAACATTTCACAGCCATTACTGCCACAGCTGGTCATGAACATGCGGTCAGTGATGTGTGGGTTCTGTTGGTCAATAACGCTTCGTCACTGGGAATTCAGTTTCCTGAGTCTTGAGAGGTCGGGAACCAAATACTCAATGACGAAGCGTCACGTGAATAAACGGCCTGTACTTCATCTCTATCCCTGCGAAAACCTTAAACGCTCGCTTTTGTATGCTGCTAGGGTCAAAATACTATACTCAGTGTAACTGACGCACCTGATTTTCAGTATCCGTAATGACTTAACAACAACAGCAACATTAATCGGAACACTTGCTGGAGTGTCAATACATCACAAGAAAGATAGTATGTCAAAGAAACTATCTTGTCTTATATCTGGTTAGTAGTGTCGGTTGCCAAAATTTCTGAAAAAGTTACTGCCGTTATTACACGCAGTTTAATTACGTGTGGATATGTAGATTGTCCGGCACTCGGCACGGGACACAGGTTTCCGTCCTTTGGTGAAAGGCAGGGCTTACGCCTGCTCACGTTTTTCAGGTAGAACTCACAACTCGGTCAGTTATTGATATTATCTATTTCTTATAGATCCGACTTACTAGGCACTTCCCCAGACTTTTCCTGAAGACGGAAATACAACTTCCATATGGTTTTGTTTGTTGGGAATGTAAAAGGATGGAAAAATCCCAAAGCTGGTAATTCTGAGCTTTTACAGAGGCTTTCATGTCTTTCGATAGTTGATATTTCGGTTATTTTGTCCTTTGTGGAAGGTAGAGTTAAATTTAATTTGAAAGTAACACACTACATTTCATTTCATAAACAACATTTTCATTCTCTGTAGAAATGGTGCCACAAAATTCGAAACAAGTATAAAGAGGGATTGGAAATATAGTGAAGATCGATGTAACAGAAATATACTTTGTACCTCGGGAAAGAAAACTTCTTATCTATTCCCAGACATTTTACAGAAAATCCCAATCACTGAATCATTTTAGACAAATGGCACTAAAATACTATTTTAGAAGTATATTTCAACTTGTACGAGAGTTAGGTCTTGTAAAAGAATGATTCCTGCGAACTTATTTTAAGTCCTATCTTGTGATGCTGAGAGTTTCCAGAATCAAGTTCTGTTTCATGGGATGTCGACTTTTGGTCGTAACAGAGAGTAAGGACAGTAGTATGCTGCTCGAAGACACAAGATGAGAGATTCCGCAGGCATTTGGTTTTTGGCTTGTAGGTCACAGGGTAATTAAAAATATCCTCAATCTGCAGGTAGATAACATACATAGGCATGAGCAGATATGAAGTATGAGTGGTAACGACTCTACTGTGACGTTCTGTTTTGCTGAGATATTCACCATTTGGGAAAATGCAGACCCAAAATTGCAATAAATATATTACATATTAAAATTAACTGTATTTTACCGTATTCTCTATTTCATCCATGTGAATAACGGCTTGTTGCTCTTCTATATTTGTCTATTGCCGTAACTTCAAAATATTGTGTGATGTCATTATTAATTTTAAGCGATTCATCCTCGTTTTGTTTTATCCATATTTTATATTGAAAACACTCACTTCCACAACAGATATACATATTCTTCAGATTACTAGTGCCAGCTTTGTTAACAAACCGTTATCAGACCTTTTCATTTACCAAGAATCGGAACTTACACTCGCGTATATGCATGAGTAAGTTTCATTGGACGGTTCGTGATAAACCAAAGGTCTGGTGATGGCTTGTTAACATACGACACTATTAACCTGGGAAACTCGGTTATGTGTTGTGTAAGACTGTTTTGTTTAATATAACATTAGTATTATTACTTCATCCAATCAAAATTTCAAATTAACATTATATTCAAAATTGGTAGTAAGGTTGAAAGAGGAACATTTCCGAGATGTTGACGATAAAGATAATGGGCAGGATAATTCTGAATGAATCCCTCCAGTCTCCCAGATGAACTCACCCCACTATCAGTTATAAAAATATGGAAACCTGGTGATTATTGTTTGCAATGTAGTTTGTTACTTTCTGTCCAAGTACCAAGCTTGAGGTTTGTGTTATTGCGGAATGAGTGGAAACAAACTGGAAATTTGTTTTGCTTGTCACTTGATATATCGGTCACGTTGTCATGTTTTTGAGTTTTTCTGGTATATTTAAGAGTACTCTTTCAACTTGGGCGGCCGATGCTTAAGGCTGACAACATTACCACCATCCTGGGCCACTGTCACGTAATCTGGGAACCTTAACTTCCTGGAACCCTCTGGGCACCTCGGGCCTGTAATTGAACTGATTTACCTTATTCTTTCAAATTGGAGGCTATTTACCGTCAAATTAAGTGGAAATTTTACAGTGA
>Ga0131853_10006641_pt1 | contig 20878 bp, 16 predicted proteins | sample TergutLab28metaG_FD_92764 | JGI IMG/M metagenome (GOLD analysis project Ga0131853, IMG submission 92764) | Labiotermes labralis P1 segment gut microbial communities from Petit-Saut dam, French Guiana - Lab288 P1 (version 2) (version 2) | ecosystem: Host-associated > Arthropoda: Insects >...
CGGTTTTTTTCTCTTCAAAATGCAGTTTGTTTCATAATTCTAACATATTTGGTTCCTGTATTATTCACATTTTATATACAGTGTGTGCTAAAATTAAAAAAATAATTCCGGCGCCAAAAGGTTGAGACATACAGAACTAAAATTTTGCATGCTATGGGTATGAAACTTGGTCACTCACACTGAGAGGAATGTAGGCTGAGGGTGTTTGAGAATAGGGTACTGAGGAGAATATTTGGGCATAAGAGGGATGAGGTAACAGGAAAAAGCTGAATGATCTGTACTGCTCACCAAATATTATTCAGGTGACCAAATCAAGAAGAATGAGATGGGTGGGGCATGTAGCCCATATAGGGGAGGGGAGAGGTGCACACAGGGTTTTGGTGGGGAAACCTGAGGGTAAGAGACCACTTGGAAGATCCAGGTGTAAATGGGAGGATAATATTAAAATGGATTGCAGGAAGTGGGATGGGGGAGAATAGCCTGGATTGATCTGGTTCAGGATAGGGACAAGTGGCAGGCTCTTGTAAATGCAGTAATGAACCTTCAGGTTCCATGAAATTGGGGGAATTTCTTAACTAAATGAGAACCAGTTAGCATCTTAAGAAGGCCTCTACTCCATGAAGTCAGTAAGTAGATAATTTTTAATTTTTCGATAGCCCTTTTACTGTTCAGTGTTTCATACGTGAATTTAAGACAACCTCACATATTTAAGCAGCAAATTTAATGTGAAAAACCTCATCTTGCATTCAAGTAAATACAGTATGAGGTACTGGATATGTAGCTGTTATATAAAAGACAGGAAATGCATTACAGAAAATGAAAATTGTGAGATTAAAGAAATGCAAGGATAACATCAAAATTGACCTCAGCAAAACTTGTTAGGACAGTAGTTGGATATAATTAACTCAGGCTTTGGTATTAATGATGCATTAACGTTGGGTTCCAAGTTCAGAATTAGTTTATTAATATCATTAAGTTGGATCCATGTACCAGTTATGACAGGTTTTCATATTTAGAGAAGATGTGTGCAATATATATAGGCATTAAAAGAGACACATACCTGAGCACTTCTTTGACCTCTTCATCACTAGTTTTTCCTGTTAACTGGCCAAGCAAAATTTCTGCAGCCATTCGCTGAAGTGCAAATGTGGCTGCTTGCATACCCTCATGTCCATCAAACACTCCATACAAGAATGTATTATCATCTACACAGCAATGAAAGCTCCTGTCCTCAAACTGATGTTCCTCTTGACGATATCCATCTTCTCGGTAGATTTGGTTTGTCGAAAATCCCACTCCTACAAATCATACCAACAATCAACAATAATTGTACCCAATCTCATGACATGATTTTGTAATTAAATTAATGTTACATTAAACTTAAAATCACATAACCGCAGAAATGCTACAAAACTATCCTAAACTTTGAACTCTGATGGAGTTCGCAAAATGTTTCTTTAAAAACGAGCGTGTCTACTCCATATTCTGTAATAAATGTTCATAGTAGGGCACATACCGACCTAACCTCAATCGAGAAATTATGCACAGTAACCGGAAAGGTTAGGCAAAAGCGTCCTTTACCATGGTAAATGTACACATACGGCATTATTTTTACCACCTGCATTATCTACAACATAAAATAAACTTTACCCGAGTGTCTGCAGACAGGCAAGTCGTCAGTCCAGCTGTACGTTTCCTGAAAACTGTTGTTGCTTCTGGGTAGCTCGGCTCGTGTTGGCATTTTTTAAATTTACCTCATAAAATTCTGTGAACACTCTGTGACACTATACTACAATACAAACGCGGTGATTTTGTAACACAACAGCATGAAGCACTTATTTGCTCCTGGTGACAGATCTGCGAAAGGACATGAGTGCACCTTAATAACATATACATATTATGTCGACATGCATGATACAAATCAGTCTATAGGAACTATGATATGAAATAAATATCAATATTTGCGCAAATGCAAACAAGCTTTCTCAAAATCTGCTTTTTCCATTTCATCACGAGCCAAACTACCACAGATTATCTAACAAACTAGAGCCACCACCAATTGAACATAGCAGCTACAGATGGCACCAGTAGCACTCACTTGCATAGTTCCTTCGCGGTCCAACCCACGGATTACTTACTTACTCCATGGTGCAGAGTCTTTCTTGAGAAGCTAACTTGTTTGCAGCTAGTCAAGAAATTCCCCGCATTTTATGGAACCCGAAAGTTCATTACCGCACTCACAAGCCTCCGCCACCCATCCCTATCCTGGGCCAGCCCAATTCATATACACACATCCAACCTCCTGGAGATCCATCCTAATATTATCCACCCATCTACACCTAGGTCTCCCCAGTGGTCTCTTTCCCTCCGGTTTCCCCCATCAAGACCCTATACACCCCCCTCTTCTCACCCATACGCGCCACATGCCCAGCCCATCTCATTCCTCTAGATTTTATCACCTGCAGCCACAGATTACTACTTATGACTTATGGTTCATGCTATTGTGACCGTCTTGTCTGTGCTGCCCTTTATGCTTATGCGTTTTGAATGTAAGAGTGTATTGCAATAATTCAAGATATCATCAACCATAGTTTTTTTTCGTACACCCACCATATATGTTATAAACAATTAAATAGTAAATAACAAAATAAATAAATAGAGGGGCATCAAAGTCACAAGTATAAATACCTGTACTGGATATCCAAGTTGAAGTACAGATAGTTTAATTATTATGATTTAAAGTTACTAATTTTTCGCTTTATTGTAGTTTTATTTTTATATTTACTTACCCATGAAATGTTAACTTGCATTCAATGTGGGTATGAAGTAAAATAAAAATTGGCAGTACCTTACTGAAATCCCATTTTATATGAAGGGTGCACAATCTTCAACCACAGTTAACAATATCTTCAATTTTAATACTACAACACCATCCAATGCACCCTATAGTTGTAAAACATACCACTGTGTCATAAACTTAACATATTCTACTATTCCAGCCTTGTTAGTGTACCATACATTTTAAAAATTATGACTCAATCGTAGGGCCATGGAAAAACATGGACAGGCAGATCTCTTTGCAACTCGGTAAAATTTAACTTTTGTAAATAAAACATCAGCATTTCAATATGATGCAGCTCATGACCAGAGATTACTGAAATATGTCCTTGCAAAAGGTTTAAAATTGTCATCTACCCCCCCCCCCTAAATAATCCTGCTGCAACAAACTTCATCATTCAGCAGAATGAATTATGAATGCAGATACCTGCATTCATAATGATTGGTGCTAAAAATCCACCCTTACAGTATTATCAACAACTTTTTTACATTCATGACAATTATTATCAGCTTCTGCAACAAGTAGCCTTAGTGGCACACTAAATTCATGAAAATATTGTCTTGTCACATTTTGGGATGGGAAGCACTTCACACTTGAGCTCTTACCTGTACTTAGTTCCACAAAATAACATTACTTGCATCAACCCACTTTCAGGAAATGGATGTCTCAAATAACAGAAACAGTGCTATATGCAGGCACATTTGAGTAGGGAAGTTTGAGCACTAAACTGCACTGCTTCACAAATAGGTTCTCAGTGAAATGTTTGATCTAGGAGCAATAAGCAGGAAACTGATGGTTGCCTAATGTTGTCAGAGCACTAGTAGTCATATAATCGTCTGTAAACATTGAGGTTAGAAAAACAAAATTGATGAAGTATATGAGTGGGGCCACCTCTCAGAAAATGGTCAAACTTGGAAAATCAAGGATGGACTTACAATACACTTAGCAAAGTAGATGGTGAGGTTAGGAAGAGGAAGGAACTGGTTTATGACTGTGATCAGTGCTAAACAGTAATATCAATGGAGCTGATCATTTGGGGTTTTATTAACATAGTCAGTTACCGATTTTGGAGACAAAGCATCATTCCTGCACTACATTGGTAACTTCACAGGCAGTGGCAGATGAATATGGACCATCAGAGTAATAACAATTAATTAACAAAAATCAGGAAAACTGAAAACAAAAAATCCCTATTACAACCATTCACTGTCATGTCAATACAACTTGCAATATTTATTACATAGTTTTATATTAACAGAAATGAATAAACGTTTTAACTCTGCTGAAATTTATTACATTGGCATATCATGGTATTCAGTTTGTTTCATTTACAGTATTCTTCAGTATCACTGAGTCTATATTTTAATAAATCTGTGGACTATATCAAATGCACATATCTAGGTCTGAGAGACATTCTTTAAATGGAGGTGTATATTCATGAGAATAAACCCATTTTATCCCTAAATATATGAAAATACACACACCACTTGTAACTGTGATTGATAACTTATATGAGGACTGTGCAAGTTCTAAAAATAATATGTTATAACCAGTTCCAAATTCTTGCATTTCTCCAGAAACACTTTTAAAATTATGATTACAAGGAACTAGTAATAGAAAAAATAATTTTTATGAACATTTATCCCTTTCAACAAACTACATGCTATGCTCAGACAATATGAGAAAAACACTGTCTCAGGACTTTAAATAACCAATGTCATTGGTCAGTGGAACCAGGCTGAGTACCAGTGCTGCTATTACCAACAGCATTAGTATTAGAGTCTGTAAAATCCAGAATCCTTCTCTGGCACTGACGGACATACTGCTGCTGCTTGTGGTAGATTTTCAGAGCACCTTTGATGGTGATGAACGCAACTCCACCCTAATCAACAGAAAAGTACATATAATTATTTCACCATGTTGTAATATGATGAAATCTGTCTGAGCAAATTAAAGACAACAATCGCAGGAGGTAAGATAAAAGATGTTTTCAGACTGCCTGAATCTGAAGGTGGAGGCCCTACGCTTTTGAGAAATGTCTGTTAATATTTATTAGCTGACATGGCATAACATCCCAAGACATTTCAATATTCACAAAAGGTGCTACAGTGACAAATGTGTATAGCAGATACAGTGCTGTGGCTGTATGCCTCCTCTTCTGACAAGAAAGTCAAGAGAAACCTACAGTCACATATAAGCACACATAGGACTCAAGTGATATCTGGAGGGCTAATATACAATGCATTCATGAAGTTCTGATATTTTTACACTGATGAAGAAGAAGGAACATGACAGAATCCCCATCCTACCAAACCTTCCATCCATGACCCTCTGCACCTCATTTCTGGGCTGCCAAATGCCCTGCTTTGGTTCCGTCTGACTGTGAACCTGAAGTATGATGATAAATACAGAAGCCTTCTGAGAGAAATCTTTACATACAAATACATATATGATGGCAGTATCTTAACAAAGAACTAACCAATAAATGTGAAAGTATATGATAATGTACATGACAGTTACTGAACAAATCATTTTTCTTATACTAGGTTTTTCACATTCATTGACCGATGAAGTTTATTCAATCATGCTGTTTCAAATGCAGAGTTACACATCGTTAAAGAAGATAGGCACATGGTCATAGAAGCTGGATGGACGAGGATTTAGAAGTGGTCCTGGTATATGTCAGTTATTACCCACATAATTTAAAATTATGGTCTAAGCTAGGATGCCATGCTCTACATACATACATACATACACAAATTTACAGTGTAAAACACTACAAACACTTACAAAAACACTATTATAAATCATCTTTACACATTAAAAAAGGAGTGAGTTTGTAAGTATTTTCTTAGTGCTACTTTAAATTTTGCCTTTTGCCTTCTAGAGGATTGTCACACTTGGTGATAAACTGTTGAAAATTTTTATGCTAGCATAGAATGTAATCTTTGAAAACAAGATAGGCTGGCATTTGATCTACGAAGATAGTGCTTATTCCTTGTATTAATATTGTGTATTAATGAATTTGTTCGAAAAATTTCCTGATTATTGATAATGAAGTTCATTAATGAAAGTATATACTGGCATGGAACAGGCAGAATCTCTAATTGTTTTAACAGACATCTACATGAGGTTCTGGGTTGTATACCAACCATAATACTGACAATTTTCTTGCGTAGAGTGAAAATCTTCTCACTGTTGGATGAGCTACCCTCAAAAATTATCCAACATTTTATAACAGAATGAAAGCAAGTGTAGTGAATTGATCTGAGTATTAATATTACTGATATGTACCACTGACCTAAGAGCATAACACGCTCCACTTAACGTGGATATCATTTGTTGAACATGGTTCTTCCAGGTCAAGTGGTTATCATTTTGTAAACCAAGATATTTTGTTTTCATTGTTTCTTCTAAATATTTTTCTTTATAACCAATATGTAATGAGGGATGTGACAATTTCTTTGCTATGAATTTCATCACATTTGTTTTGTCTAAATTTAGAATCAAATTAATAGCAGCAAACCATTTAATTGTATGAGAACTAAATCTGATGGTGAACAAAAATCAATATTTTTGCTTGAAATGATGACACTAGTATCATCAACAAATAATATTGGTTCTGATACAGAATTTATTCTCAGGGGAAGGTCATTTATAAATGACCTTTTATTAACAAGAGAGGCCCTGGAATGATCCTTAGTGAAACTCTTATGTTTCAATGTACCCCAGTCAGAGGAAAAACTCTACATGATTTTACTTCAAATTTCTGTCTTCTAATAGTTCAATAAGAACTGAACAAATCTTCAGATATTCCTTGAATTCAAAAGAAATGTAATTTAGCTAACATTTCATAGTTCACACAATCAAAAGCCTTTACCAAATCACAGAAAATTCCCCCAACATTCATTTTTTCGTTAATAGATTTGAATACACTAACTGTTAATTTGAAGGCAGCATCTTCAGTTGACATCCCTTTCCTAAAACTGAACTGTTCTGTGACCAGTACGCTGTTCAAATGCAGACGTTTGCCTATCTACTGCGCATAGCTTTCTTGAGTACCTTACAAGGAACTGTTAATAATGAGGTAGGCCTGTAATTTGTCATACTAATTGTCTCCTATCTTGTAAAATGGTTTTACTACTGCAATTTTAAGACAGCCAGGAAAAATAACTGTATATAGTGAGTGATTATAAATGTAGCTTAATGGGTGAATAATGAGAGATGCAAAAGCTTTTAATGTTTTGTTATTTCATCATAACCTGATGATTATTTTGGTTTTAGGGAATGTACTATACTTTTCATCTCAGCTTCAGTGATTGGTATTATTTTTATGGTAAGTTTCCAGGAAATGAATCTTTTAGAATTGAGAAAGCATCTCCTTTCCCCATTTGTTGAATGTTTAATTTTGCAGTAATTGTTATAAGAAATTATTGAGGGCATTGGGCACGTCTGTTCGATCCTCTAATTTTTCATCCTTCAGACACAGCAGGTTCCTAAATTTTGCTACCTCTGTTCCAAACTACAGGTATCCCCTGCTACAGTGTGCTTCACTTAACACTACTGCACTATTGCACTCTGGCCAACTGCACCCTCTCCACCTTTTTTACTTTGCACAGATATGTTACATAATTGCCCTAGCTTCTAAACACTCATGTTTGTGTTAACTACCACTGTAATGCATTAACTGACTGCCAATTGCAGTTGGTTGGCATTAGCAGCTTGTGAGTTCAGCAGGGGGAAGAGCTAACTTCTCCAGGAAGAAACCATGAGAAATCACTGAACTGCATAACAACAATGGAGCTCTGTGCGTTATGTGGTGTGGTACAAGTTGCATCACAATATCATGCGTTTGGTGTACTGTGTTTTTCTTTTTTGTATTCTATTGGCCATAATTATGATGATAAGAGAAAACAAGTGAAAAAAATAGGAGAATGTCATTAGCAGTGAAGCTGAATGTCAATAGACATTCTGAAGCAGGAGAACACCAGTTCTATGTTTTAAAAGTACCAGACTTAGCAGGATTGACAGTACAATCTATTTTAAAGAATAAAGACAAAAGCAAGGAATTTAGAAAGACAGCAACTCCTTTAAATTCTTCAAAATTAAAAAGTACTCTGTGTACTTTTGTTATCTCATGCAAGTACCAAAACATCCCACAGCTTCAGAATTCATTATCACTGAAGTGTCACCTGAGAATAAAAATTAAATCTCTGAACATTAATTCTTATAGGGGAAGTTCCCTCACTTTGCACTGTTGCACTTAGTGCTCTGTTTTAGTGGAATCAGTTATGAATGCTAAGTGACGGATGCCTGCACAAGATGTCAACTTTGACACATCCCACTGTGTTGTTTCAATTAATAAGCAAATTTGTAAAAATAAGTTCACACTGTCAGCACAACTTTGTATAAACGACATGACATACCAGACAATGGTTACCTTAACATTCACCAGTATATGAACCTCAAATCTCAACTCGTAATTTACCTCAGGATATAACGAAAATCACTAAAAATTTGGACAAGATAGGCAGTTATCTAGCTGCAACCTGAACCAAGCATGTCTTGGATATACATGCTGATGATTACTACACTACACTGCTCAATATTATCCACCTGTAGTACTGGTGCAATATACGGTAAGCCAAATATGCAAAATAAATAAATATCAATAAACAATGACTTACAAGCAGTGTTCGCTGGAGATTGGAAGGTATAAATTCAAAGAACAATTTGCCACACAAAGTTGCCACTGTAGGTAACAGAAGTGCACTGCATAAAGTTTGTGTAGCTGAAATAGGGTCTGACAGAGGTGGCACATCCAAACTGGTTCTTCGCTCCTCCCTACAATGAGACAATATCAATAGTCCATATTATGCATTTGACATAATAAAAACCATCACATTCCTGATTACTTGCAAGAGTGTAAGTTTGAAACAAGATTAGCACCAGTGGTGAGAATGAATTTCTTAATAATACGGCCCACAGTGGACTTTAATGTAGCAATCCTGGTGCTGGTGACACAGATGACAATGTGCATATTGAGCACTAGTAGGAAAATGCCTGGCAGCGGGAAGAAGCAAATTACTTGAAACAGGGAGGGTGGGAGAGTGGAGAGAAAAACCTGCTCCAGTATCACAACATCTGTAACACTTCCCACACAGCCCACCCTATGATTGATATGGACTATAAATACACACAACTTTCACATACTTACCCACATGATGGAAACAGACGCTTGAGGAGTGGCACTTTGTTAGAGTTGCGTCTTAAGAATGCAAGAACACTATCTTCCCAACGAACCATTTTGCCAAGAATTAACATAATGGGTATTGTGGGTAATCCAACAAGAAGAACTAATGGATCTGCCTTTTCCATTACTGACAAACCTTCCTTGTGGCCAACAACCTGAACAGAAAACAGATAACAAAGTTACCTGCAAATTGAAAGTCCTGTTTCAACTACTGTATTCTGTATTTTAAAACAATAAATGTGAAACAGTTTGAAATTAAGGTTATTAGTTATGGAACAACTATCTTTTTCTGAACGTTCTATTATGCCGCTAAGCCTTGCATTGGATGGAACACTTCAAAAACTGGAATGTTCTTGTGCAGCACAAAGATGTGATCACTTACTGAACAGTCAACACATACAATGTAGCCAGTAAAAATGCAGAAAAGTAAAAGCAGAATATCCCATCAGGCAAAACTTCCCACCATGACATGATTTACATCCATTAAACTGAAAACTGATATTTCAGTATTCCAAGTAAGTATTTCATTAAAATTTAACTACACAAAAATGATTAACATGAATTAAAAATCTGATTACCATTTTGTTAAAAACAGCTTATAAAATTGAAAGAAAAATATGACATAAAGTCTTCATAGCACTGTATAGTATTTACAAACAATTCAACAGTGCTACAAATCATGTATGTTCATTTATGGTTTACTTAATGATGGTGTCACTAGCTGAAGCTGTGTACCATGCAATGGTAGGATCATTACTGAATAATGAAATGGAAAAGCGATGGAAGTGGGCATGATCTAATTTGTAGTACTATCCCTGAATCTGATCTACACACTGTAAAGTATATCACACATGGTGGAACAGTCATTAGTACATGCGGGTGATTGCGTACACACAGTGCCTATGGACACATTTAAATGTGCCATCTCTAGTCAGCAACATTTGAAGCACTATAACACTACAAATTTGATGCAGACTTGGTTCAGATTAAAAGCTTGTGATCAGACATTACAGGCTAAGCAAATAAAAATCCAAAAAAATACTCCACTTCATATCATATTTATAAGTCTCAAGTATGATTGCAGACACTAAGCATTTGTGTGTTGATCAGTTCAATACATGTTTGTGTGACTCTCCATACACACAAGATGAAGCCAAGACTCCATCAAATTTCATTACTTACCTGCATCACCGTAATAGCTCCATAAGTGACAGCAGTCCAATATACTGATCCAACAACTATGCCAGCAGCAACAAACGGGCACACCTTATATATTACACTGTCAACAGCATCCAACATGACAATCACCGGCCCTAAATCAAACACATATGTTCATGGGTTAGATAAAATAGCACATCCAACAAAAGATTAACTATTTAAGTATTAAGATGAAAGTCTTATGCCATGTCAATTAGCAACAGTTACCAGCACTCTGGAGGAGTGTAATGCCTCCACCTACAGGGCAATTATTTACCATTTTACAAGGCACAACAATGCACAGTACTAGAATCTTCATTACCACCACTCTAACTCAAATCTTGCACAGTGAACATACACTGTCACAACCCTATACAATACAGGATAACAGCAGCCGTTCAGAGCCCAACATATACATGCGCACTATAAATAGAAGATTTTAATTATAAATTTGTAATGTTTGTAACATACAGAATAGCATGCAACAAATATTATTTTAACCATTGTAAAAAGACTGTAAACCAACAAAGTTGTATCGTTTATATTTTGCAATGCAACCAATGTAACACAGACAATAGCCTTGTAAAAGCAGATGGTTTTCAGTAAGGAATATGTAAGTTTTCCCTGAAGATTGTGGGAGATACACTGAACAATGAAGGAGAAGTTTGGTACAGATATACACTAAAAAATATAGTGTGCATTTGGTTGGTGTAATCGAAGAGATGTCTAATATATAAAAATGCATGGATTAAAGAACTTCAAAATGGTTTATAATTATTCCCCAAATGTCTTCATGACATGCTGCTTAATTCAGCACATCACTCTTCATGATCTACACTGCTGCATTCATTGTTAATCAACTTGTGCAACAGGAAGTTGGGTGACCATACACAATTAGTATGTTCTGGACAGTGAACAGTAGATTTTTAATAATAAACTTATACAAGCTCAGGTCTATATATTTACAATCTGCAGACTAATAATGAACAAACAAATTACATTTACAGGATAAGGAAAAGTGCCATGGTAATGGGCACCTGCAACATAGGCTACTCTACTGACCAACAGCATACAGTGAACAGCCCTACAGTGTGCAATGGCAATGAACATAAAAAATGCTCATAGAAGCTTCCAGAACATGTTTCACTGCAACAAGTCCTCTCCAAACAATTCTTCATATCCTCCACAAACATTCACAAACATGCAGGATATGAGAATATACATTTACATGTTTCAGACTGTAAACAGCAGATTTTAATAATACCTATCAGTACAGTACCTGGCTTGTGTTTACTTCCTATAACTTAACAAAATTGTAAGAACAATGAAATTACACATACCCATGATCAGGTAAACCTACCTGATTAATCAGTCTGGGGTCTCAGTGTATCCGAAAAGTTCCAGTACTCAGAAGCTGAAATTTTGCCATTTGGCTAATATATCTGTTTTGCTGCCAAGCTTTACACCAAAGAGAGTTGGAAAACCTGCAGAACGTTTCAGAAGCATGTGTAGGTGGCATGACCAGTTATTAGTCTTGGGAAAGTGAGTTGAAGGCCAGTTAGTTGAGAATGGGTGTAATAAAGGGCCACAGAATTGCTTTGCTGGAAGCATACTTCCAGCTGAATTTTCATGAGAGGTGTGTGGAGAAACGGAAGTACAAATATCTTAATATTTTTGTGCTGTATCAACTAGTATGCCTCTTTCATGGTACGGGCCCAGTGGAAGATAGACAGCGAAATGGGAAACCCAAGGTGGTCAAACTGGAATTCGTCAGTGAAGTCCAGCAGTGAATATTACAAATGCCTCTGAAATCTGTGCTGTGTTTGTTAGAACACATGGATGCATCAGGTGGATCCACACATAATGATCCGAAACATTTATAAGGTTTCACGTTTACTGAGTAAAGGTGGCAAAGAAGCTAAAGATTCCAAACATGGAAGCACCATCGATATTATGCGTGGTTTCTTGGTTTTATTCACAACAATGTGTCCACTCTGGATAAGACTTTCTTTTACTGAATGGTTACATTAACTCTCAGAACACACGCATCTGCGCTACAGAAAATCCCCATACCTTACATGATGTTTATTTAATGTTTGCCATCCCAAGTGTTTAACACATATAGGAATATATAAAGCATCAGTCAAAAACAACAAATTTTAATATGTCATTTTACTATTTAGGGCAACATGTTTGACCCTTAATAAATATATAAATAAATATAATAATAAAATAACATATTAAAATTTGTTGTGTTTGACTGATGCATTATATATTCATATACTTACATGATGTACCACCACGACAAGAAAATCGGTGTTTGGTGTGCCTTATCACGAATGGGAAATGTGGAACCCCTGTATTTTGAACCCAGTGTAAATGGTGCTGTTTACAGAGATCTTGTGCAGCAATTTGTGGCTTTCTTTTAGAACCAGATGAATGCAACCATTGGTTTCGGCAAGACAGTGCAACCTGCCACACTGCTAATGAAACCATGAACATGCTCAGGCACTTCTTTGGTGACCGTCTCATCTCTAAAAACATTTCACCGCCATATTACCCTGAATTAACTCTGTCAGATTTTTTCCTGTGAGGTCATTTCAAGGAAAGAGCCTATAATGATAATCTCCACATGTTGAATGACGTCAAGAAAACAATTTTGCAGGCAATAAACAATATCACTTCTACAATGTTAAGACACATGCTGTGCAATATGCGCAATTGTGCCTGCAAGAGAATGATGGACATTTCCAATACATGTTATGAACTCCACCAGCATACTGTATGTATGTAGACTAAGTATATATATCATATCTGGTACATATCTGTAAACTGTTTCATGTAGTAAATTCACAAACTTTGAGTACTGCAACTTTTAGGACAGCTGTGCAAAGTCAGAAAATAAATACTAAAATGCAGCACTGCTTTGATACAAAGTTAACTCATACAGTTTTCACATCTACACAACCTATGTTTTGTATAAAATTTGTCATGTTTGTCATTTTGGTCTACTTAACAAACCTGACAGTTCAAAATATAGAAAATTACAATAGAGAGACAGAAAAATTCAGATGATCCAGTGGCAATAAGATTTTCAGCAGAAAGACAACAAACAGGTTGGTGTTGTGTCTTGATATTGGACAACAGCCTGACACATCAAGTTCAGCTTCCATTGCAGCCAAATGCTAAACAGTGCCACTGCAAACTCTTTTATACCTTTCCCAGTGTGTTTGTGTATGAAAACTTTGTTCCTAACAAGAATTACCCATATGAGGGAACACAATGATGTACTGGGTGTTGCACTGTGGGCATGACACTTTCGTTGATGGGTTTCCTTTCTGTTTTTCATCCACCCAACGCTGAATGCAAGCTTGATGTACCTAAACAAAAATAAAAACCAGACATAATGACAGCTATCTGAATCATTTAATCTCATCCTGACAATGTAATACTACATAAATGAATATAAAATCGAGCAATGCTTTTCCAACTTACATAACTTTAGCATTAACATCTTATACAACGTGACACTAGCTGACGGGACAGCAAAAGGAAAAGGATTCTTTAATATGCAAAAATGAAGATAGAAACTGTTTCTTCAGCTATATAATTTTCTTCTCTTACATTTTTTAAATATATGGCCTGATGATGGCTGCCTTGTACAGCTGAAACATGTAGCTGTTTTAGATTCACTATAATAAGGTGTTGTGTATTAAGTTTCTATCTTTAGTGTTTCATACTGTACTGGCATAACGGCGATGACACATATTAAGAATTTTTAAATCGGTCCACAAACTATATATGGACTAGCAGTTATGTCAATATTAAAACATCGCACATAACACAGGACACATTTTTCCTACTAACATACCCATTTTGTAGTTCCTCGACAATTACAAGGCTGAACCCACGCAACTGAAGTATCGTCTTCATCAGTTGCAAAGCAAACCCAACAGTATCGTTTATCGTCTTCTTCCGTTTGAATGGTTCCACCCTCTATTACACCTTCTTTTGTTTGTGACGTGCTCTGTGTATCTTCATCTGCCATCTCAAAAATGCTAATAGCACAAAATACGAACAAATGTAAAAGAGATCTACCATCTACGACAACGCAACGCAATATAACCTCTCACTTCCTAATTTGATGCAGTAACATATTTACATGAAACCGTCTACAAATTGCTAATTACACATTACGACACACCAATGCATACAATAATTCAGTCACATGATGCAACATAATTAATGTAAAACACATCATGAACATACTGACCATCATTACGCCATTTGTCAATATGATTTTCGTACATTCATCTACAAAAAAGAACAAAGCTCTGCATATTACACGCTCTTTCAATTACAACATAAACAAAATTACCTTTTCACACGCAATCACTTCCACCACTCATGCTTTCCTACATAATTTTGTGGCCGTTCGTTTAACCAATACCAAAAAAGTACACGCGTACACTAACCTCAACGAAGTCATAACCACTTCTTGTAAAAGTCCATGGAGCTCGCGTGAACTATCGAGTCATATATGTCGATTTGCCCTTGAAAAATGGTGCTGGCACGGATATAATCAGCCATGAGAGGGACCGGTAACTTTAGTTTTGTCAGGTCGTATGAACCTAATGTAAAGATTGCATGGTGTGTAAGGGTCATACATTTAGCTCATTTACACTACAGTTTGATGCTTTTCTTCTCCATCCCAATGAGACAATGGTTTTGATATTTCGCACAGTTTTTGTAATTGAGTTCGTAATATATTGTGTATAGTTCGTATACCAGATGGTTAAGTTATGATAATTTAAACTGTTTATTGTCAAAAACGAAAAGGAAATTTGGTCTGTATAAAATTAGGTAGGTGTAATACATTTCTTGGTCTATTCAGCTGTTAAACAAGTAGGGCGTAATCATGAATGCGATGTAGGGATGCGAGATATAAGATTCTCGCAGCGGCGATTCGTGAGATATGACGCCGTATATTTTGGTAGAGGCATATGAAGTTTCAGAGGAAGCTACTTCATCCATTATTAGAACAGTCTATACTGATGATGGATACTGCAGGTTCTCCAGAAACTAAAGTACACAGCAGCCAGATTACACAAAACCCTGAAGATGATGTTATTTTTATCATAGGCATGGGTAAATTTTAGAGAGAGTTGCTTCACAGCCCTATAAACAAAAATTTCTTGAATGACACAGAGTTGTATTTGTTACTGAGATTGCAAAATCAACATCATCATCTTAAACTAATGTAAATTCAGTAACTGATAGTATTTTTCATATTTTACAAATTGTAGGAGAAATGTACCTAAAAAATGTGGTATTGATTACTCATAATAATTGTTACTCCAGCCACATACACATGCATTAATTATGTACAATCAATTTGAACTTACAACGTATGGATTGTAGTAGAGATGGTCACATGAATTGATGCATTTTAAGTGATTGAAAACTGCTTATTGCATGTTAAGTAGCCTAAGAGAGGTGATGTGGTAGAGAGGAATGGAGACAGTTGTATAATGGGGAGGCTGACAGTTGGTTCTCCTCACCTTTCTTGGTGACTCATACTGAGATATACTGAACTTGAAGCTTAGATGAAAGTACAAAAAGACTGTTTGAAGATTTTGGTTGCAAAACCCTAAGGGAAGAAACCACATGGGAGACTGATATTTAGGTGGAAGAGTAATATAATGTTGTCCTTGGAGAATTGGGCTGCATTGAATAGGCTTGGGACAGATTTCAAAGACAGTTGTTTGTGAATGAAGTGATTAACTTCCAGGTTCTGTAAAAAGTAATTTCTTCGAGAGGAAAACACTGTTACTACTCATGAAGACCTGAATCATTCAGTTATGTTGTGTCAGCTGTGCTTCTAGAATTTCAGTGCTTCTCACTCAGGCACTCTTGATATTTACAGGACACTCTGTGTACTGACTGTTACAATCTCTGTCATCCTGTTTGTCTTGTATGGATTAAAGTTTGGCCAAGCAAGGGGCAATTTGTTGATTTCAGCTATGGTAGCAGCTGTCCCTCTTCAGCATCTTAGTGGTGCAGCCTCTCAAAGTGATCATCTTTGCTGTTATTCATGCACTGCTACTTAAGGTAGTATATTGCGCAATCTTAAATATGTTACTTTATGTGACCAATAAACTGTTTTGAGATTTATCTTCTTTCAAATTTTAGTGCCACTAATATGGTACTTGTTTATTGTTCATCACTTTAATTACCGTAAAACCATAACTTTACATTCCTGCATTTTGCGTTTTCCATAATTTTATGCACTTTTTCTTTTTTACATTTCTGCCCAAATGCCTGTAAGAACAAGGTTTTCAGGACTTTACACAACGTTACGTGGTCCTCACAGAAACACGAAATCAGGGCTCACTATAATAATTTACAGTTTATTCTTCAAAAACTAAGCAACTTAAAGAGCTGTAATGACCTCCACATTTGATTTCCAGTCCGTTTTCCTCATACTACGTCACACCGTAGTTTCATAATTCTACCCAGTGTGGCCATTTGTCTTACCACTGTCTTGCTATCAGCTGCATATTCCGTGGGGAAAATTTTTATAGTTTTTTAAACAATGTGGTTTATGAAATATTACAATAACAAAAAAAATATTTTTTCTTGTCAGTTCCAGTCATGTTTGCATGCACATATGCACACACACACACATGCACACAAAACTCACAAGTCATTTAATGATCCTTTGGTCTTCTCTGCCAACATATACTTCACCTTCAAATTTAAACTTTTCATCGAGCATTATATTATAAAGCAGTCCAGTTTTACCTGCATTGTAGATACCTTTTTTTCCATAATCTTTTTTTTTCTGCAAGTTTTTCATTTCAACAGAACACTTTTTGCAAATTTACTTGCTGTTTTTGAATCTGCTGTCATTTGTAAATTTTTCTGCCTGTATGCTTAGAATGGGGCTGTTGATAAGAGAAATCTGTATTCCTCTGCATGTTAAACCATTACAGCACTGTTTAAATCACAGTTCCATTTTTTGTAATGACATTACTTAGTCTACAGTAATGTGCAGCAGTTGGAATTGATGGAAATGTAATAACGCTAGCACTACTTCAAACGACTAACTGACATATCCCTTGTCTTGTGCAGTGGTTGGAATGAAAGGAGGAAAAGAGGAATCTGCTGTGGGAGGTATGGTGGGGAACAGCAGTGCAATACCTGGCAGACATGTGTTAATAATGTTGATAAACTGGAGCACCACGAGTGGCAGATGGGCAGAAATAACATACCACACCGAAAGGAGAGCCGTCTTTAGCTCCTGATGATGCGGATCATACATGTCTTTGTTGTCAAATGGGCCATGAACCATGATCTGCGTCATCTTTGAGAGGTTTGCTGGGGAAGGTAGAAATGGTATGGATTGAAAATAATCTGGATAAACATTCAGTGCCTACTGCATAGAGAAAACAGTCTCTGCTCTATAAAGGCCAGCCAGTTAATGTTGTATAGTAAACAAATGCTATTTATTGTGAGAATCACATAAAACCTATAAATACAGAGCATGGACAGCATGTCAAGTCATTTAATTTAGGTACATGCTTTCAGGACTAAACTTCAAAGGGTTGACATATGGCATAAAACCTGCACATTTTTAAACACTAAAATTTAAAAAATTACAATATATTTTCTGGCAGTATCTACAAATAAATACAAAAATACCATTATTTTTTCCTTTTCAACTTCCTAAGTTCTCCTTGTTGCATTGCTGCTGAACCAAATATCTCCTTCACTTTTTGTTTACGTTCCATGTCACTGTAACAAAGTAATGAAACATGACAGATAATGGTGGACTTATAGGTTGTGTAAACATGGGAGAAAGTTACAATCTAAAATGGAGGTGAACAAAATCATGTAGGCTGCAGAGGCCCATAAAAATTCAGTCTAAGACCATGTTAACATATAAAGGTAAGTTTCTACATAATTTTTTACTGCCAAATCCAACCAATAAATCAAAATAAGTATATAAGTTACTCAAGTAATAACTAAATATTAGACCTTGTCATAGTTTAAATATTTATGCACTTACAGGTAAATCTGAATATTTTTTATTACTATTGTTCAGATGTCAAATTCTGGATTGTGACACTGTGTACTCTTGGAAGTGGATATGAACATTTCAAGGAAAAACACTTCCTCCATCTTCTTGGTTGACTCTGAAGACAGAGGAACCATGTCCTTCTAAAATGTGCGTATCCATTTACAAGACTGCACAGTGGCACAACCAAGAAGACCACAATCTGAACGCTCATCACTACGAAAACCTGAAAGAACTTATTTTAATGATGTGATACATAAAGCATGATCTGAACTATACAGCACAGTTTCCTTGCAAGAAGTCTATGGCCTTCCACCCTTTTAATTGTCTGAACATGGCCCAACCGAAATAACTATTCTACTTACTTTTGTAGGGTTTCTTTAAGCTTGAGCTTAGCAAGGAAAGATTTATCACGGCGAATTTCACGAACTGCACCTTTCATCTCACGCTTGTACTTGTGCAACAACTTTTCACGTTCCTGTCTTGCCTTTCCCATGGGTCGTCTCTTCTTTCCATCAAACCTACAAACACAGATGAATGTACAAACTGTGTGTGTATAATTTAAAAAATAAATAAAATAAAGCTACATTAACCAGAAGATGACTGTAATTACCTGTGTGAAAACATCAGATCTTATATAAAAAAGTTAAATGGCTTGGGAATGTGAAAGGCCAAGAACATGGTACAATATGCAAGTGACAACGCAAAAGATGTCAGCAAGACCCATATATAAAGTATGAAGGTGGACAAGGAAGTGGAACAGGTGGTAGTAAAAGAGAAGGATGAGAAGAAAAAAGTACAATGGAAGTAGCCTGTCTCTCTGAGTTCACACAATTAGTTACCTTTACAATGTAAATTACAAATCTATAAATGCTTCCCACCTGTATTAAACTTGGTACTCACACTTCTTCAATTCTTGGTTCATGCAACCTTAGAGCTTTGGGTTTCTTCTTTTCCTTCACCAAGAAATGCAGTTTCTTGTGTGCCATTTCCTCTATCTTCGAAATGATGCTTTGAAAGTCTTCTTGTAGGAAACGTGGGTACTTTTCCACATCAATCTGCTTCAGTGTAGTGAGGACAGGTTTGAAAATGTGATAACTTGCAGACAAGGTTTCTAAATGGCAACAAAATTCCAGCAGCAGTTTCACAGCTGTGTGTAATGCTCGTAACTTAAAACTACCAGCTTCAGGAATTTTCCCTCGCAGATCATCTACATTCATTAGCTGAGTTTTCATGTCACTGAAAAAGCACAGTTTAGATTAGAAGTTTGGTTTCAAAGTCCATGATACCACTTATTATAGCCGTTTTGTAAGCATTCACATATAGATGTGTACATGAATGTACACCAAATTAAACCAGACAGGCTATAACTAGTCAACTACATGCTCCAGCTGCTTTACCCACGAAGAAAGTCTATCCTGTAGGCTAGGCAAAGATCAACAGCCCTTCTGAACACAGTGGTAAAGAGAAAAATCCCAAATCTGGAATCTGAATCTCCAGCTATTCAGTTAAGTTCACAGTTATTACTTATAAGTATGACTGATCTTAAAACATTGGTATAAATCTGGTTTCTTGGTTTATTAAATGACATTCATTTGATTTTTTGGTTATGTAATAAAATTGACTACACTGGAACACACACAAAAAAAAAAAAAACTGAAAATCATATGATTTAAAACATTATGAAATCTTTATTAGTTTAATGATACAGAATGTTATTATTGTAAGTGACCTGATGTGTGTTCTGGTCAAATATGATTATGTTTATAGAAAATATAACTCAGCCATGACTGTTAATGGGTAGCAGCAGGCATTTCACTCCACCACCACATGAAACTCAACACTCTCTCCAATCAGTACTTGGGGTCTCTTTACAATGGGATAAAACAGACAGGACAAAACATTCTTTATCTAATATGGAGGTCTAGACAGTGCACAGTTTTACCACTGCATTCCCTAAGCCACCCAGCATGCCTGTGTAAGAAGTGATGTTTTGGCACACAGACAACTTTAACTTTACATTTTATTAAAACTATACAAAATGTAAAGAGCAAATTCCATACCTAATTATGGAAGGTTCAGAAACAACGAGAAGATTCCGAGCCTTGCTAGTTATGTGAACCGGATACACAATGGAGGCTGACTTAATATTTGTCTTCGGCACCGCCATGTCAAGCACACCATGCAGAAAGTTAATGGCTGCAGGGGAAAACCTCTTGGAAAGACCTGTGTACTGAAATCAAACATAAATATTCAGTAGCATAATGAAATTAAAATCCAATATTTTTTTTTGGGGGGGGGGGGGGTTTGACAAACAAAATTGTTGTTTTTTTGGGTTTATTTGTTTTTTTGGGTGGGGGAGGTGTGGGGAAAAGGGGGGGGGGGGGGGGGGGGTGGGGGTGCTGCTTACAGAAGTGAATATGAAGGTTAATGACGCGAATCCTATGGAAAGTACCAACAATCGTGTTTGAAGAATGCGTACCACAGATTGAACTCCATACTGTAGCAC
>Ga0131853_10006642_pt1 | contig 20877 bp, 21 predicted proteins | sample TergutLab28metaG_FD_92764 | JGI IMG/M metagenome (GOLD analysis project Ga0131853, IMG submission 92764) | Labiotermes labralis P1 segment gut microbial communities from Petit-Saut dam, French Guiana - Lab288 P1 (version 2) (version 2) | ecosystem: Host-associated > Arthropoda: Insects >...
AATAAAGGTTTTTTACTTTGTGCGGATTATTCGCAAATTGAACTTCGCATTCTTGCCCACCTTAGTGGCGATGAGAGTATGATTTCCGCATTCACAAACAATCGCGATATTCACACCGAAACCGCACTTAAAATATTTGATGTACCAGATTCTTTGCAAATTATATCAGACATGCGAAGAATTGCAAAAGCAGTCAATTTTGGAATTATATATGGTATAAGTGCCTTTGGTCTAAGCAACAGCCTAGGTGTAACAACGTCTGAGGCGACAAAGTTCATTGAAAAGTACTTTGCTCAATTCCCAAAAATAAAAGCCTTTCTTGATGGATGCCGAGATTTTGCACTTGAACATGGATATGTTAAAACTATGTACGGTCGACGTAGATATTTGCCAGAACTTCAAAGCACAAACGCCAATATGGTACAATTCGGAACACGTGCCGCAATGAACATGCCAATGCAGGGCACAGCCGCCGACATTATTAAATCGGCCATGATTGATATTAATAAAGAACTTAAAAGCAATCACAATTTGAAATCTTTGATGATTGCACAAATACATGATGAACTTGTATTTGATGTTCCCGAAAATGAAGTTGACGCCATGAAAAATCTGGTTAAACAATGCATGGAAAATGTAATCAAACTTGCTGTTCCACTTCAGGTTGATATATCTGTCAAAGAAACGTTGTAAGGCTTAAAAATGTGTTCGGACTTTGAACGGTACATTAATCATCTGGGCAAGCGAACCCACCGTTGTCGTCCCAATCCCAAACATCAATCCATCAATCTCCTGTTGTTCCAAATATTCTTTTGCATTCGAAATTGTAACACCACCACCATATAGTATAGGAATACTTGCCGCCATAGGAAGTCCACTTATCTTTTTGATTGTCTGACGCATGAAATCCGCAATTAAATTGGCATACTCGCCACTTGTATAATGACCTGTTCCAATTGACCATGCTGGCTGGTAACAAAAGACAAGCTTCTGGTAATCCTTCACCCCTTTAATTGCTTCTTTAAGTTGTTTTTCAAGAACAACTCTTGTCATATTATTATTGTATTCTGTAACATTTTCCCCAACGGTAATAATAGGAACAATTCCAGATGACAAGCACTGGTGAACCTTTTTATTAACAATGTCATCTGTATCACCAAGAATCCGTCTTTCCATGTGCCCTATAATAGAATACTTTACACCAAAGTTAGAAAGCGTACTTGCGGTAATTTCGCCTGTATAAGGGCCGTTACTGTATCGTGAAACATCTTGAGCACCAAGTTTAATTGTAGATGGGATTTTTTCTTTTGCCATTTCCATAAACAAATAACTTGGACACAATATCACTTCACGTTTTGTAAAACCTTTTGCAACTTCAGGCAGCTCCTCAAAAAATTTCTTTGCGTTTTCTATACTTCCCATATTGGCTTTCCAACTTGCAACAAATATTGTTTTTCCTGAACTTGCAACAGATGGTGTTGTTATCTGTTCTTTTCCAGATTCGGTCTTTGTCTCAAATTTAGGTGGTATGATCTTATCAATTAATTTTCCAAGTGGTGACATTTTTGCTCTCCTTCAAATATAAAACAATTATTTACAAAAACAGCCAAAATGTCAAACAGTTTTGTTCAAGTCTAGGATTAATACATGCGTGGACATTAAGGAAAAGAATAAAGGTTCGCTTGAGCGAACTGGTCTTCTGCTAAATTTTTTGTACTAGGATCTCGGCTTAACCGCACCGTATGCGTACTTTTGTTCAGTCCAAAAAGAAAAGTGCTTGATGCACTTTTCCCAGATGAAGTTGTCTAACGCACTTGTCTACCTTGATTATGATAACGAGGCTTTTGTTTCTTTCCAGAAGAAATCTTTTTTCCTGCATCTTCAATCGTTGGCTTGGTGGGTTCTAATATTTCACCTGCTTGAAGTGAAATGACTTTGTACTGATTTGTACTCAAGGACTTTTGACTTGCCTGCATGACTTTGTAAATGAAGTCGTTACTCATAAATTACCATCCCTTTCCTAAGGACATAAAATAATTTGAATATCATTATTATACCAAGTATAGAGATAATTGTAAAGAGAAATTTGTAAGTATTTGTAAATTAAGAAATTTTTACATTCTTCTCAAGTAACGCAAGTACCCCTGGCAGTTGTTTTCCTTCAAGGAATTCAAGACTTGCACCACCACCGGTTGAAATATGTGTCATTTTGTCTGCAAACCCCATAACGGTAACCGCACTTGCCGCATCACCCCCACCAACAATTGTAATTGCATTTGACTTTGTAACATGTTCGGCAACCCCATGTGTTCCATTTGAAAAATTAGACATTTCATATGCACCAAGTGGCCCGTTCCAAATAATCGTCCCTGACTTTGCAATATATGATCCAAACAATTCAACCGTCTTTGGTCCAATGTCAAGTCCTTCCCAGCCATTTGGGATTTTCCCCGCATCAACAACATCTATATGTGCGTCATTCGAAAAATCGTCGGCGATTACACTGTCAATAGGTAACACAAGTTTGTTCTTTGCTGTTGCCAAAAACTCTTTGCATTTATCGACACTTGGTTCATCAAAAATACTGTTACCAATTTCACCACCTTGAACTTTGCAAAATGTATAACTCATCCCACCACCAATTAAAATATTATCGGCAAGTGGCAAAATACCTTCAATCAATGCAATCTTATCACTGACTTTTTTTCCACCCATTATGATTGTAAGTGGACGCTTTGGATTACTTATTGCCTCACCCAAAATCTTTATTTCTTTCTCAAGCAAAAATCCGGCAACCGCAGGCAAGAATTTTGCAACGCCTTCGGTTGATGCATGTGCCCTGTGTGCCGCACCAAATGCATCATTTACATAATATTCACCAAGCAAAGAGAGTTGTTTTGCAAACGCAGGATCGTTCTTGCTCTCACCAGCAAAGTGTCTAAGATTTTCAAGAAGCAATATTTGTCCGTTCTTTAACGTGTTCGCCATCTTTTCGGTCTCTGGGCCAACACATTCACTTGCAAAACTTATCTTCACATCGGGTAACAATTCCTTTAAACGATTAAACACCGGTTTAAGGGTATACTTTGCTTTGTCCTCTTCGGTTTTAACACGACCAAGATGCGAACACACAACAAGTCTTGCCCCTCGTTCAAGCAAATATTTAATTGTTGCCAAACTTGCTTTTATTCTTGTCTCGTCCAAAATCGCACCTGTATTTTTATCCTGTGGCACATTCAAATCACATCTAAGTAAAATGCGTTTTCCTTCTACGTTAACCAAATCCCTAACTGTTGCTTTTTCCATCAATTCCTCCTTAAATAAATATCTTCATAAGATAACGTAATTGTATCACCGAAGTAAAAGATTTACAAAAAAAGTTTTTTCTAAAGTATTGACAAAAATTATATATTGTATTATAATGCTTTGTACTTTAAATTTTAAATCCTCGGAAAGGGTGTAGAAAAATTATGAGTAAACTAAGAAGAGTCATCGATACAGATGACAAAACAATCATCCTAAGGTTTTTGCAAAGAGTCGCCAATTTGAACGGTAATCCGATTGCAATGCCACTTGATCCAAGCAATAAAGTTATCGATGAATTCCATATCAAGACTATGCTGCTTAAGGAACAGTACGCAGGTAACCTTTATAGAGCAGTTGTCTTTGCAAAAGCATTAAATGTTAAAAAAACATTTGATGAGGGAGATTGGAAAGGGTATGCTGACGCTATGGAAGAACTTGCCAACATAACTGGTGAAGATTGGTAATTGAACAAAAGTATCTTAAAAAACCCATTGACTTGAAGTCAGTGGGTTTTTTTCTTCTCTATCATTACTATGTGAAAATTTGTGTTGACTAAATATCCAAAAAACTACATAATTGCAACAATACCCGAAAAAAAGGGATTTAGGAGGAGAAAAAAATGAAAAAATACTTGAGCAAAAAATTGTTGTTGCCAGTATTGCTTTTGGCATTAATCGTGCCTGTTGCAATTATTGCAGTAGGTTGCGGTGGGTCAAGCAGTCTAGACGCAAGTTTGTTTAACGGTCGCTGGGTTTCAGGTGAAGGTGAAGACAGAGTGATGAATACCTTTGCAGGCACAACAAACGCAAACAGAACACTTACAACATACAATTTTTACGACAGTGAAATCGAAGAAATGACATGGCGCGTTGCAGGAAGAAACCTTGTTATGTACTATGATGGTGAGGAAGATGGACGTTTCCGTGTAACATTCTCAAACAGCAATAACACAATGACAATTGCAATGCCTGTTGAACTTGGTGGAGACATGGCATTCACAAGAGTTACAGAAGTAAGTGTTAACAACCTTATGTTTCAAGAACAACGTGAACCAAGTAGAGCATTCTACGCAGTTGGGTCAGAAGCACAGACAGGACACACAGACGAGACACTTGGCTTCTTCGGAACACAAGCATCTGGTGCAGTTACATTCAGCGGAAGCACAGCAACAGTAAACGTATCTGAGTACGCTTCGCAAGTTGCGGTTAACGTGCGTAACCTTTTCGGTGCAGCAATGAACATGGAAAACACCTCAAACTGGAGAATTCGTGTTGCTGGTACAACACCTGGTAACTGGGTTGACCTTACAATGCGTGCACCAGGCGAAACAGGGGCAACAAGCGTATGGGTATACGATGTAAACAGCAACGGTTGGATTGGTGGTGAAGGTACACACATGCCTGCTTATATCGTAATCGGCACAGCTGAAACACGTACAATCGAGTTTAACTTTGAATACAACGGTATCCCACACACATTCTTTGTTAACACAGTTGTTCCAACAACAGTTGCATAATTAATTCCAAATAACTCATAGAACAAAAGCACCTAAAGGTACATTAGAGCCGAGATCCTAGTACAAATAATTGAAGCGATAATTCCTAGACCATGAAAACCCTGTCACAAACAGGGTTTTTTTATGTTTAGATTTTGTAAAACCGCACATACTACCTTAATATCTTTTGTGACGTACAAGAGAAAATAAAGGAGGAAAAAAATGAAAAAATACTCGAGCAAGAAATCGTTGTTGCCGGCACTGCTTTTGGCACTAATTTTACCGATTGCACTTATCGCAACTGGTTGTGGTGGATCAACACCAAACCTTAACAGAGACCAATTTGAAGGCAGGTGGGCGGTTTACAGCGAGTCATTCGTTGGGATACCTGCACCAACCGCAGGAGGAATTGTAACATTCTCGATCGATGGGGACTATAGAACTTTTACATCAACAGAGAACAACACATTTGGTTATGGTACATGGACAACAAACCGAAACAGACTTGTTGCAACAAGGGCAGGGGGTAATAATCAATACCAAGTTGCTTTCTCTAACTATAATAATACATTAACACTTTCAATGGGCGAGCTTTACCAAATCGTTCTTCACCGTGTTGCCGAACTTAATCTTAATTCGCTTTCATTCCGTGAAATACGTACATCAATTCATGACGTAAACGCAGATGTTTATGATTACACATCATATTTCCGTCTTGGTGCGGAACAAGGTCCGGTTGATGTTGCAGGTCATTTTGGTGTCCAGACAAATACACCAGTTGTAAATGGCAATACAATTACAATAACAACGTCGGAACATGCCAACTTTGTGGTTGTGAACTTTGGAAATATGTTTGGCACAATCGACACAAATAACCTAAGTGTTCGTATCGATAACGCAACAGCAGGTGTTGCCGGATTCGATATCGCTCCAAACTTGTATACATCATACTATGCACAAAGAGACCAGCATGACCTAGCAGGTTGGGGACAAAATATCAACGCATACCAAACATTCGCATTCACAGGTTCTGGCGTTACAACCGATGCAAGTGGCACAACACGTACAATCAACTTCTTTGTTGAACACAACGGGGTTCCACACACATTCACACTTGTAATGATTCGTCCTGCTGCTTAAGCTAAATTACTCATAATTTAAAACTAAAACCCTCGGAAAACACCGAGGGTTTTAAGTAAATGACTTGGTTAGCATTACAAAACGTGCCGGTTATGTGGTTGACTTTGTAACTTATATTGAATATACTTAAAGTTATGTTCAAAATTTTTACTATGTTCTCAAAGTTTGATTGGCTCTTCCTTGCACTTGCAACAGGTCTTATTGTTTTCACCGTTTGGCTTGATCTCCAGGTGCCTGCACACCTTGAAAGCATCACAAATATGATTACCGGTGTCGAATCAGGAACGCTTGCACGCGTTTGGGCTCAAGGTGGATTTATGCTTGCTTATGCATTTGCAAGTATGGCTACGATGATTATCATATCATATCTGGGTGCAAGGGTATCTTCAAGTCATGCTTTACGATTGCGCGAGAAACTTTTTAATAAAGTAGGAGAATTTTCCGCAACAGAACTTAAACAATTTTCAATTCCATCACTGATTACACGAGGCACAAATGACATTACCCAAGTTCGAACTTTTTCCGCAATGGCAATCCAGATGCTTGTGCGTGCCCCTGTAATGGCAATTTGGGCAATAACACGAATTTCAACATCAAGTTGGCAACTAAGTCTTACTGTAATAATCGCCGTTGTTGCCCTTATTATTGTACTTACTCTTATTATTGTAATCGCTTTGCCACGTTTTACTCGTATACAGAAATTAACGGACAAACTTAATCAAGTGACACGTGAAAACGTAACAGGTATAAGGGTTGTTCGTGCATACAATGCACAAGGTTACGAGCAAGAAAAATTTGCACGTGCTAACCACGACATTGCAAATAACAATCTCGTCGTCAATCGTTCAATAGCGATGTTCTGGCCATTTATAAGTGTATTAATGTCGGTTCTATCTGTGGCGATCTTCTGGGTGGGAAGCTCTCTTATCACAAACGGCAATCCAAATGCCCCAGATCTAGGATCCATGATGCGGTTCAGTCAATATGCAAACCAAATCATTATGGCATTTATGATAATGATAATGGTAATGGTATTCTTGCCCGCAACCATAGTCTCCGCCCGACGTATAAATGCCGTTCTTCAAACAAATTCATCAATCACCTCACCACAAACTCCGCATTCGTCTGATTCTTTCACTTCAACAATATCTTTTGAAAATGTATCATTTTCCTATCCAAATGCGGAAACTCCGGTTCTAACCGATATCAATCTAACCATCAATCAAGGTGAAACCGTTGCATTTATAGGTGGCACAGGAAGTGGTAAATCAACACTTGTAAATCTTATCCCGCGAATTTATGATGCCACAGAAGGGAAAATTACCATAAATGAAACTTGTGTTCGTAACATTTCATTACAAAATCTAAACAGTATTGTTGGTTATGTTCCTCAAACAGCAACTTTGTTCAGTGGCACCGTTCGTTCAAATATTGCTTTTGGTGATATCTCACTTCATTCAACAGACCCTAATTCCGCAACATACGTTCCGTCGGACGAACATGTTATAGAAGCCCTTAAAACCGCCCAAGCATGGAATTTTGTGGAAAAACTTGGCACCGACGAAAAAGTAGACGGCGAAGAGTCAATTAAAGATGAACGCACCGAAGAAGAAAAAAATGCAGACAAAGAAAACCAAGAAATAAAACAAATCGGACTTGACTTCAAAGTTTCTCAAGGTGGCAAAAATTTCAGTGGCGGTCAAAAACAACGTCTTTCGATTGCTCGTGTACTTGCACGTAAACCGAAAATTTTAATTTTTGATGATACCTTCAGTGCTCTTGACTATCAAACAGACAGAACTCTTCGCACCGCATTGAAAAAACAGCATGCGTCAATACAGCAACAAGAAAGACCCACAATGTTAATTGTTGCTCAACGTATAGGTACAATAAGGGATTGTGACAAAATTTTTGTTCTTGACAAAGGAAAAATTGTTGGCACAGGAACACATAATCAACTTATGAAAAACTGCAGCCTCTATCAAGAAATAGCCAAAAGCCAATTGTCAAAGGAGGAACTCTAAAATGCAAAAAAAGAAAAATAAGAAACCAAAAGTTTATACCGAACCAAAAGCAAAAAACTCCAAGGCGGCGTGGGGTAAATTATTGCGTTTCGCTCGTCCATGGTATGTTGAAACCGCTCTTTCATTTACACTTGCAATGATTGCCGCCGTTTTAATGCTTCTTGGGCCTGATCGAATTGGAAATATGGTTGAATATATTATAATGGGTTATCATCCAGGGGTTATTCGTACAGGTACATTTTTAATTGCAATATTTGGAATAATGGCATTATCTGCGTATGCAAGCAATTGGATAATGGTCGGTGTTGCACAAGATATATCACGAAAATTACGTAAACGCATCTCACAGAAACTTAATAAACTTCCTCTTTCATATTATGATAAAACGCAGACAGGAGATGTGCTAAGCCATGTTACAAACGATGTTGATACCGTATCTATGACACTTAACTATGCACTTGTAACAATTTTTGCAAGTGTTACTCAATTAATTGGTGCGATAATTTTCATGTTTATTGCACATTGGTTACTTGCAATTGTTGCAATTGTGTCTTCATTCTTAGGGTTTATAGGTGTTGCCATAATTGTTGCCCGAAGTCAAAAATATCACGTAGCAGGGCAAAAGCAACTTGGTGAACTTAACGGACATATTGAAGAAAGTTTCAGTGGCCATACAGTGATAAAAGCATCAAACGCACAAAAGCAAGTAGGCAAAAAATTTAATGATCTTAACAAAGGCCTTTACACAAATGAATACAAAGGTCAATTTTATGGTGGACTTATGATGCCTATCATGATGTTCATGGGTCAATTCAGTTTCCTTGCAATATGTGTGGTCGGAGGTGCCCTTGCATTCCGCGATCCAACACTATTTCCAATAATTGCCTCTTTTATGTTGTATGTTCGTGTTTTCTCGTCACCGCTTGCAGACATTGCCGAATCTACCTCCCATCTCCAACGAACCGCCGCATCTTCCGAGCGTGTTTTCAAACTCCTTGACCAGACCGAACTAGGTGACGAGAAATATCTAAGACCACTTGATCTTTCAGAAATTAAAGGAAAAGTTTCTTTTGAAAATGTAAAATTTGGCTATGTTCCAGAAAAAACAATAATTAATAACTTCAGTGCAGAAATAAAATCTGGTTCAAAGGTTGCAATCGTAGGACCAACAGGTGCAGGTAAAACAACGCTTGTTAATCTTCTTATGAAATTCTATCAGATTGATGAGGGTGATATCAAAATAGACGATATATCAATTAACGAAATGACTCGTGAAAATGTTGCATCACTTTTTGCAATGGTACTTCAAGATACATGGCTTTTTGAAGGAAGTATTCGCCAAAACTTAATTTATAATATGAAAATTCCTGAGGAAAAAGAGGATGAACTTCTTGAACAAGTAACAAAAACTGTAGGAATTGATCACTTTATTAAAACATTACCTAACGGAATCGATACAATACTAGACGACAAACAAGACGTTTCAACCGGTCAACGTCAACTTCTTACAATTGCTCGTGCAATGCTTAAAAATGCACCACTTTTAATTCTTGACGAGGCAACAAGTTCGGTTGACACGCGTACAGAAGTACTCATTCAAGAAGCAATGGATAAACTTACAAAAAATCACACAAGTTTTGTAATCGCTCATCGTTTATCAACAATCAAGAATGCCGACACAATCCTTGTAATTGATAAAGGGGATATTGTCGAATCGGGTGACCACAATACCTTATTGAAAAAAGGTGGCTTTTACGCCAACCTTTACAACTCTCAATTTGCCACGGCATAAATTTTATTAGTTCCTAGTAACGTTTGGATACCAATCTGTTGATTGCTCTTTGCGTTATAAAGCGTGCAAGAAAACACCACATTTTATCTCGAAGCCCAAACACAATAACTGGTTTTGGGTTTTTCTTGTTACTAAGTTTGAACAACTTTTTCGCAATATCTTGTGGGTTTGATCCATATTGTTCGCTGAATTCAAATTTTGCAACACTTTTCGCAAGATTGTATTTATAGGCCTTATCATCATGTCTATTCTTAAGTCTGTTATCTGAAAACCCAGAGTTAACTTCACTGAACGAAACCGAAGTAACTTTAATATTAAATGGTGAAACTTCGCTTCGAAGTGCATTGGTATAGTTTGTGACCGCCGCCTTTGACGCTGAATAAAATGCCTGGAAGGGCAGTGCAAATTGACTAGAAAGACTTGCAATATTTATTATTCGTCCGCGCTGTTGTCCTCTCATATACGGAATAACACATGCACATGCATTGGCAACTCCCAAAAAATTAGTAGCCATAACCGTTTGCATGTTTTCTGGTGTTATGCCTTCTGACGTTCCACTTATGCCAATTCCTGCCATATTAATAAGGACGTCAATTTGACCCTCTTTTTCAAATACCTTTGTAATGCTTGCTTTAACTTCGTCATAATTTCGTACATCGGTTTTTATGAAATTTATGTTATCTTCTTCCTGCATTCTAAGGTCAAGATTATAAACAACGTCTGCATAGATAGAGAACAAATGTGCGGTCGCACTTCCGATACCACCACTTCCGCCGGTAATAACAACAACACGCTTTTTCCAACCTCCCGCAGAAATCTCATCATCCTCGGTTATTGCCGGTAAATATGTCATCGCATCATGTTCGACAATTGCAACTTCACCACCCAATGTTTTTTCTGCCTCATTCACAGGGTCAACACTTATACTTGGTATCTCTTCATTTGCTTCGGAAACGGTCTCAATATGTTGTTGTACTTCTATAATTGATTCATGGTCGACAGGCTCTTCAATTAAATGGACCTCGTCTATAAAACTTTCCTCAATCGTTTCTTCACCAAAAGAATCTATGTTGGTTGACTCGACATTCTCTATTGGTTCATAAACCTCAGTCTTGACGTCTTCAATCTCATGTTGTTGCATAGAAACCATTGAGTGGTTTTGGTTATCTATTACTGGTTCCTTAATTTCTTCTATTTTATGTTCATCATCCACATAGTAAAGTTCACCAAACATTTCGTCGGCAATCGTCTGATCATCTTTTATCACAACCGTGTTTTCGGTATCAAGTTCTTCAACTTTGTTATCCATTAAAAATTCCTCCATACAATCTAGTATATATAGTTTGCAAAAAAACACAAAGTGAATTATGATAAAATCATGGCAACATTTGATAAACAATACATAGACCTTTGTAAACGTATTATAAATGAAGGTGAACAAGTGCAAAATCGCACAGGCATCGATACCCTTAAAATTTTTGGACACACTATGAGGTTTGATGTAGGAAAAGAATTCCCGATTCTAACAAGTAAATTTGTTGCATGGAAGAGTGCGATTTTAGAAATGTTTTGGATTTACAAAATCCAATCAAATGATATAAGATGGCTTAAAGACCGAGGCGTCAAGATATGGAATGAATGGGCATGTGATGAGCAGGGTAATTATCAAGGAAAATCTTTTGGTATTGATAATGCACACACAATAGGAACCGCATATGGTTGGATTGTTAAAGAATATCAACTTATACAAAAACTTGTAAAAAAACTAAAAGAAAATCCACAAGATCGTCGAATGATAATGAGCCTTTGGCAAGACAAGCATGTTGATACCGCAACATTACCATCTTGCGTTTGGAACAGCCAATGGAATGTAACAAACGGTTATCTTAATGTTATTGTATCTCAACGTTCTTGTGATGTTGCACTTGGCTTGCCATTTAATGTAACGCAATACGCAACACTTTTAATATTGCTTGCAAAAACGACAGGGCACAAAGTTGGTGAACTTCTTTGGGTGATAAATGATGCTCACATTTATGTAAACCAACTTGACGGTATAAAGCAACAAATTGAAAAGTTTAATTCTGATGGTTGTCCACCTGCACCAAAACTTTGGATTAATCCTGATATAAAAGATTTTTTCGAATTTGATCATTCAAAAGAACTTAAGGATATTAGGCTTGAAGATTACCAGTATAATATGAAAATCAAAATGCCAGTTTCTGTTTGATAAGACTTGTCTCATTAAATTAATTTATCTCTATAAAAACAAGGATGTGCATTAAAATTGTGATATACTAGACACATGAATCTTGTAATAATTGCCTGCATTGGAAAAAATAATGAACTTGGATGTAATAATGACTTGATTTGGAAATTCCGAGAAGACTTGCAAACATTTAAAAAACTCACGATGGGACATCAAATAGTGATGGGACTTAACACATATAAGAGTCTTCCTGGACTCTTGCCAGGTCGCGAACATTTGGTCATAGCAGACCAACCATTTGATTATCCATCTGAAATAAAAGTTTTTTCATCTCTAGAGAGTTTCTTAACGTACGCCAGAACCTATTATAGCGAAACAGGCAAACATATTTGCGTAATAGGTGGAGGCATGATTTATAAACAACTTCTTCCACACAGTGATAAACTTATTCTAACAGAAGTTGATGCCATTTCTGATGCAACAATTTTTTTTCCAAACTTTACTCACCAAGATTTTATTATTGAAAAAGAAGAAGATTTTATTGACTCAACTACAGGTATAAAATACAAGAGAAAAACTTATATTAGAAATAAATTTTCAATTTAGGTGTTGACAAACGCAAGAAAATTTGATAGAATACTATAGAGAATATATATAAAGGGGTTCTTTTATAAGGGGGATAAAATAATGAAAAAATTTCTTCTTGCAAACGTCATAGCAATTTTGGTGGTATTCGCAATTGTTGCAACGATTCTTGTATCAGGTGTTACAGACAGGTCATCCGCCGCGGCAGGCCGTATCAACATATACTTTAATAACGATGCAACAGCAGAAGGCTTTGCTGCATCTTATGTAAACGAAATGCCACTTGAAGTGCGTTTATTTGAAAGGGGAGAAAACGAAGATCCGGCAACATCAACACGTCGTGGACGAAGAATAAGGATGCCACAACGAAATGCAAACTTCAACTTGCCAGGACATACTTTCCTTTACTGGGAAGACAGAACAACTACACCAGCCACAACGTTTCAAGACCGTGCATGGGTGCCCGCAGGAATCACTGCATCGCGTACATTCTATGCGGTATGGGAAATACAATCATTCAACGTTGATTTCCAAATCGATGCGGTGCAAAATCCTCCACAATTCTCAATTCAATGGGGTCAAACGATAGGAGATGCACTTGCTGCGGTAGGTCGTACATTACCAACTTTTGCAACAGGCACACGTCCAACTCACACTTTTTGTGGATGGTTCACAGACCCCCGTGGACGTGGACATCAAATTACCGCAAATACGGTCTGGAACTTTAACAATGTCCGAACACTTCATGGACATTGGATACTTAATGGTCAAGTTTGTCCACCTGATCAACCGGCACCAAATGAAACCGTAACCGTAATATTCCAAGGCAATGGCCACACTCATGGCACACCGCCTGTAAGTCTTAATATTACAGAAAGCCAAGCCCAGGCTATGACTTCAATAACCGTTCCATCAGGGTTTGCACGTACAAACCATACTCTTCAAGGTTTCTACAGTGCACAAACAGGTGGGCAACGAATCTTTAATGCAAACGGTACATGGACAGGGAACATGGTTTTTGTTCCAAATATTCCTGCAACTATAAACCTGTGGGCACGTTGGGTGGAAAATGCACCAGTTCTTCAAAATATCTCAGTTACTTTCAATGCAAATGGAGGCCAATTCCCAGGTGGCGGTGCAACAAGATATGCAACACAAGTGGGTAATAATACATTAACTATGCCAATACCTGCTCCACGTACTGGATTCTACTTTGCAGGATGGAGATTCAATAATATGGTGGTCCGTAATGCAACTGAACTTCGTGTTGCTGCTGGTAACAGTACATCAATCACGCTTATTGCTCAATGGTTGCAACATATTGATATTACTTACTTTGCAAATGGAGGCACATTTATTGGTGGTGGTTCGGTAATGTATGCAACTGTTATAGGAAATGCAAATCTTACCATGCCAACACCAACAAGACCGAATCACGATTTCCTAGGATGGTTTTTCAACCCAACCACAATAATACGTAATGTAACCGAACTCCGTGCGGCTTCTGGAACGTTGAACAACGTTGCTCTCGTTGCTCACTGGCGTGCACGTTAATTCATAACAAGTCAAAAGTCATCCAACAGGGTGACTTTTTATTGTTTCAATTATTTTGTCAAGTTCGTAAATTCTTTTTCTTCCAATAAAACTTCTATTCCAAATCCATCTCAAGTCCTCAAGATAATCTATGATATTGTCAAACATACTAACATTCATATTTATACATATCTTATTTGCATCATCAAAGAAACGTGAATTTACATTGTTTTCTAAAATCTGTCCTGCATATTGTTGATTCATAATGGCGGCAAGTTGTGAATCATAAAATTCGTTTTCCATGGCATTTAATATGAATATTTTTCAAATTTCGACACACACTATATACATGGAAAAGCAAATTGAAAAAGCAGAAAAAGTAACAACCGTGAAAACATCAATCGAAAAAAAACCAGTTACTTCTTCAAAAACAATTAAATCAACTAAATCAACAAATTCTGGTATATCTACAAAGAAAAAAGAAAGTGGATTCGACCAAGTTCGTACCAAAACCATGCAAAGCATTGAAAATTGCACAAAAGGAAAACTTGTAAAAGAAACACACGCTGAAAAAAATATCTCAAAAAATAAAACAAAGCAAGAAAAACGCAAAAAGAAAAAAGGTTTTGCATTGTCTAAAATGATGCGAAAGCGTTTAAATATAATCAATGACGATCTTAATGAAACAATGGAAGATTGTGTTGTTCGCTTTAAAAAAATGAACGACAAAAAGTAATTTTGCGTAAACTTATAATATGCTTGAAATTGAAAATGGTTTATTAAATAAAAAAGAAAAAATTCTAACCGATAATCATGCACAAAGCAAAATTATTGTCTTAACCGGCGGTGGTACGGCCGGACATGTTATTCCTAACTTGGCATTATTACCATATCTAGAACAGACTTTTGGCGAAATCCATTATATAGGAAGCGAGAATGGTATTGAACGCGAAATTTTAAAAAAATATCCTCAAATTAAATACCATGTCATTCCAACCGCAAAACTTCGCAGAAGTATCTCACCAAAGAGTCTTGCCTCTAATATAAAAACTCCATTCATTGTACTGTCGGGTATACGAAGTGCAAAAAAAATTCTTAGAAAAATCAAACCAAGTATAATTTTCTCAAAAGGCGGGTTTGTCGCATATCCAGTTGTAAAGGCAGGATCAAGTCTTAACATACCTATTATCCTTCATGAAAGTGATTTGTCACTTGGGCTTGCAAATAAACTAAGTCTCAAACATGCAGATTTTGTTTTTACATCTTTTGAAAAAACTGCTCAAAATTTATGCAAAAAACTGAACCCAGATCGTGTTAAATTTACAGGCACCCCAATTCGAAATGAAATTTTTAAAGGCAGGGCAGAGCAAATAACAAAAATTTTTTCAAATTCTAAAACAACTTCAACAAAAAAGAATCTACTAGTCATTGGTGGAAGTCTTGGTGCAGGTCGCATAAATGCTGCATTGCAAAATTCACTGCAATTTCTGGATGATTGGAATGTTCTGCATATAACTGGCAGAGGAAAACTATTGAAAAAGACTTCGTCTGCAAATTACTGCCAAATCGAGTATCTAGATAATCCGGCCGATGCATATGCATGGGCAGATCTAGTGATTTCCAGAGCCGGTTCAGGTGCAATATTTGAATTACTTGCATTAAATAAACCAACTCTATTAATTCCTTTATCAACAGGAAGGGGAGATCAACAAGAAAATGCAAAAGAAGTATCAAGTAAAAAGTTAATGAACGTTTTGCAAGAAGAGAATCTTACACCTGAAACTTTATTTACTGCAATTAAAAACACATACAAAGACTTTGATATACTTCAATCCTCAATGAAAAAACACAGGTACCCAACAAACGCAAAAGAAATTGCAGAGAAAATTACTGCGATTATTTAAAGTCCGCAAAACTACCTCACTTTTTAAAGAAGAGCAGTAATAGTTGTAACATTTCCCTAAATACAAGTTTAGAGAAATGTTGTTGACAAATTCTTCTTTTTGGCTTATCATCAACTATGAAATATCATCAAGAACAAGATGCCGAAAACTTAAAAAAACTGGATGAGATTAAATCAGAACTGCCTTCTTTTTGTGCAAGATTTTTTCTTGGACTTGCTCAGACAACTTCACCGTTGACAAGGCTTGCATATGCCGGAGATTTAAAACTTTTCTTTGAGTTTTTATCTGATAAAATAGCTGTCTTTGCAGGAAAAAGTTTGAGGGATTTTGTAACAGCCAATCTTGAACAAATTGAAATATTACACATAGAACTGTTCCTCGATTTTGTCTCACGATATGAACGTGATGGTCAAATAATCAGAAACGGTGACAGGGCCAAACATAGAAAACTAAGTTGCCTAAGATCTTTTTTTGCATATCTTTTTGATAAAGATGAGATAAGCAAAAATGTCCTACCCAAAATAAAATTACCAAAAATTTATGACAAGCCAATTGTGCGACTTGAAGGTGACGAAGCAAATCGTGTCCTTGAAACCATAGGGGATCAAGATGTTCTAACCAAAGGACAACTGCGATTCAGAGATAAAACTGAGCAAAGAGACTATACCCTAATCTTTTTTTTCCTTGCTACAGGCGTTCGCGTTTCCGAACTTATAGGTCTAGACATTGGACATATTGATTTAAAAAAAAGAAGTTTCAAGGTAACCCGCAAAGGTGGATCCCAAGAGATTCTATATATGTCAGATGAATTGTATCTAGTTTTAGAAGATTATCTTGAAAAAAATTGTTCTGCTTCTCTCAACACTCCCCTATTCAAAAGTATACAGGGGAACAGACTCTGTGTAAGACAGGCCAGGAATATAGTTAAAAAATATGCAAGCATTGCTGTTCCACTTAAAAATATTACTCCCCACAAACTTCGAAGTACTTTTGGAACAAATCTTTATCGCGAAACCGGTGATATATATGCCGTTGCAGACGTTCTTGGCCACAAAGATGTTAATACCACTAAAAAGCATTATGCTGCAATCTCTGAAGACACTCGAAGAGAAATGGCAAAAAGAACTAGAGTTATCAAAGATGAATAGAGCAACAAAGTTCAGTTATTATCACCATTTAAAAATTCATTTTTATTCTTCCAATCTTCTCTTACAAGAACACGGGTGTATAGTTTAACATGTTTTTCAACCAATTCTTCAATCTTACGTCGCGAAGAAATACCAATTTGCTTTAGAACATTTCCCTTTTTCCCTATAATAATAGGCTTGTGGCTGGGTTTTTCACAATAAATTTCTGCATCAATTTCAATTTCAATTTCTGTTTCTTTCCACTTGGCAATATTTACAAAAATACCATGTGGAATTTCATCAAATAAATTTTTTAAAAGTTCTCCACGAATTATTTCAACACTCATTTCTTTAACACTTTGCGTTGTATATAACTCGGAATCAAATCCAGATACGCTGCATCCCAGGCTATGTTCCAATATTATTTTGGCAATCTCAGACTCAAGTACATTAATATTATTTTCCGTTTTACAACTTGTAGGTATAATTGCCCTAACAAAGTCAAGTTTGTTCAATCGATCTAATTTTGGATAAAGTTTAACAAAATTTGTTTTATCAGTTTTATTTACCGCAATGATTAAAGGCTTGCCTGTTTTTTCATAGTTCTTAATTTTTGCAATAAATTCATCTTTAATATTTGTTGCATCAAGAACGTATAAGATTATGTCTGCACTTGCAAGTGCGGTACTTATCGCCTTTGCCATTTGTTTGTCAAACAAATTTTTTTTTTGTTTAAGCATACCAGGCGTATCCAAGAAAATAATTTGATATGAAAAACCAGAAAGATTCACTCCCGATTTAATCCCTAAAATTTCTCCACGTGTTGTCCCTGCAACATCTGTAACAACACTTACCTGCTCACCAACAATTGCATTTACAATACTGCTCTTCCCTACATTCGGTTCACCAATTAAAACCACTCTTCCAATTTTCATAGTTTAATCCTCACCCCCTGTACTAAGACGCCGGATAGGTAATAACTCATGGAGTTTGTGAATACTATATGTATCGTCATTTGCAACAATAATCGACAATTCAGGATTAAATTCTGCCGCAAATTGTAAAAAATTTCCGCTTGGATATGGCAAACTCTTCTCTCCCCAAAAGCAAATTGCAACAAACTTGGAAATCCCTTCGCTTATCGCTTTTTCAATGACAAGTTCACCTGCACTGACATTATGATACGGGGTTTCCACATTACATCCTCCTAATATAATGCTTCCCCCTTCTGTGCCTTCCACAAGTAAACTTGCCCCCTCAGGCACACCAGATATAGGGCAATATGCATTTTCTGCAAATTCTTTTGCATGAACAACAAGCTTTTGTATTAATTCCTTATTCATTACTCCTCCACTTTGAAATAATCTTTTTTGTTAAATGCAACATCCTTTGGTAATCCTCATCATTATCATGAGTATATCCAAACAAATGTAAACAGCCATGCACATATAAAAAGCCAATTCTATCTTCAATTTCACACATGTCATCGGTTAAATTTATGCCCGCCATTTCTTCACATATTAAAATATCACCCATCTCAATTTTGCCGGTTTCCGGATTTATATCATTCGCAAAATTTTCAACTGACGGAATATCCCCTGATTGCAAATGAAGAAGTGGAAATGACAACACGTCGGTTGCTTGGTCTTTTCCACGATATTGCTTATTAACAGTGGTAATTTCTTCGCTGTCGACAAAATGTAAATTTATATTAACACTTGCCGCATCTACACCAAGTTCATCACAAACCACATAAAAATATTTCTCAAAATCTTGATTATTTTTCATTTCTTATCAAGTATACCTTACCAAATCAATTAAACCCAATCTTTTTTGGCAACAGTTGCAAGCATCCCAATAAACGCATAAGTTACAAATATAACACCCAAGAATATAAAATCATTCCTTTCAAACCCAAGCCAAGATTGTATAGATGTAAACCCAATTAATATAATACCAAGTGCACCAACAACACCAAGCCCAATTGTGCAATGTCCCCAAAATTTTCGTGTGTATTCAAAATTTATGCGTCTTTTCGAACAAAAGAAAACAAGCCATTTTACAATGAACATTGAAATAATTGTTGCCGCCAAATATCCAAATATTCCAATAACAACAGTCGCCAAAGCAATTTGAAGTGGTCCATCAGGTAACATTGTTCTCACCTCCTTCGATTTTTGTGTCAGGTTCCTGGTCATCATCTAAAACGTCATCCATGGTCGGTTTTGCATCTTTTTTATTGCGTGATTTGAACTTTTCAACCTGTACGTCAACCGCGTCACCAAGTGTTTTATCTGCAAGAACATCGTCAATTGTTCTATCCTCGACGTGCGGAATTTTTTTCCAACCAACAGGTACGACAAGTGCATAAAGACGTACATAACGCATAAGTATTCCGAACAAAGGCCAAAGCCACATTGTTTTCATGACTTGGCGTGGTTTTATTCTAAGACGTTTATGCTCTCTTACAATTATAACGAAATTTCTTGCTAATGCACCAAAATAACTTGACACATAATAAAGACCAACAACTATAAGCATAGTGGTTATATTTGTATCTCCTGGACGCACCGCCGCAATTATACCTACCGTAATTGGATAGACAAAACTTATCATAAAAGTCAATACATTGGTTGGAAACATTCTGCAAAAATTGACCCAACAACTTAAACGTTTTAAAAGTCCATCAAAAAAAGTTTGTTTCCGTTTCACATAGGTCTTTGGTTTATTTTTACGCCAATCTCTTGGCAAGAATATTCCAATTAAAAACGGAAAACAATATTTAAGCCATGCAATAAACGATCCACGTGTCCATCTTAGGCGTTGTCGGAAAAATATTTTTGCCGTGATAGGTTGCTCTTCAAAAAGTTCCGCCGCCTCGCAATAAGTTCCACGATAACCACGTGAAATTAAATATGCTCCTGACTCGCTGTCCTCTGTAAGCCCTGTCCATTTAAAGCCATTTGCGAGCAAGTAACTTCTGTATAAAGACCCTCGACCTCGTAGGACTTGACTTATTCCCAATACACCCATAGGACGTGCAGAGTTAGTGTTACCACCCATTATACTTATACCACTTGCAGATGCGATGAAATTTGATGCAAAATTTGAACTGTTGACATATGCATTGAAAAAGTCATAACGCTTGTTATCAAAAGCCTTGTTATATTCGGTAACATAAGTTGGTGCGATTACATTATCTGCATCAAGTATAAAACACCCATCCCATGTCTCAATTCCATCTGGATAATCTCTTTTAATACATTCAACAAGATACTTAAGTGCAAAACCTTTACGCCTCAAACCTCTTGGATTACGACATGTTTTTTCGTAAACTATTGCACCCGCCGCCCTTGCATTTTCTGCGGTTTTATCTGTACAGTTATCGGCGACAAGAAATATTGTTATTAATTCCTCTGGGTAATCTTGTGCCTTGATACTTTGAATAGATGCGGCAATAACCGATTCTTCGTTACTTGCAGGAATTAAAAAGCAATATTTATACTTGTTCTCTGTTTCTTTGAATTTACGTGCAGGCATAAGAAGTCCAATAACCTGGAATAAAAGTCCGTGTGCACCCATCAAGGCAACCACGACAAGTAAAATAACCATTACATTGTCTAAAGTACTCATCTAATTTAATATGCTCCTTAGATACAAGATACTCTACAAAATCGCATTAGGCAAGAATTAATTTGACATTTTTCGCAATTCAAGGTAAAATTTAATAAATGTATGAATATCAACCAACCAACCAACCAA
>Ga0131853_10006643_pt1 | contig 20877 bp, 18 predicted proteins | sample TergutLab28metaG_FD_92764 | JGI IMG/M metagenome (GOLD analysis project Ga0131853, IMG submission 92764) | Labiotermes labralis P1 segment gut microbial communities from Petit-Saut dam, French Guiana - Lab288 P1 (version 2) (version 2) | ecosystem: Host-associated > Arthropoda: Insects >...
CAATCGGCGTCTTTGCCGCCTTTATCAGTTCAAGAGCCGCCTTATGCTGCGGCATACGGACAGCTATAGTGCTTAGGCCGCCGCTTACGATAGGGTCAATGTTATTAGCCTTGTTGAAAATCAAGGTAAGTGGGCCGGGCCAGTATGCTTGTATCAAAGGCTCAGCCCGCTTAAGCTGTAAATGAGTCTGCTCACAGCTGCCTATAACAGCCCTAAGCATGTCCATATCAGCAACGTGTACTATAAGAGGGTTATCTGAGGGCCTACCCTTTGCTTCGAAAATTTGTTTGCAGGCACTAGAGTTTAGCGCAGCGCCGCCAAGGCCATAAACCGTCTCGGTGGGAAAAGCCACTAAAGAGCCGCTCTTTATAATATCGGCGGCTTCACTAATGGCAGCCTGATCAAAAGCAGATTTAACGGTAGTTGTTACAGGAATATTCAGGGCTTTATCATTTGCCATGCCTTGCACCCGGAACACCTCCCTTGATCTAAGTACCTGATTTTTCTTATCAATTATTATCGAAGCCTAATCATTAGCCCCGCAGCATTTTTTATACTTCTTGCCGCTACCGCAAGGGCAGGGGTCATTGCGTGATACTTTTTTCTCTTTTACGATGGTGCCGGATAACTGCTGCTCTTTTGTCAGGCGCTTTCTGGTGTCTGAGTCTAAAACACTGTCCCATTGAGGCAGGTTGTAAAGGTGTTTTGCCTTATACTCCACCATTTTCTTGAACAAGGTTTCAAAATCAAAAGTAAAATCTACGGCGGTTTCGGCGGTGGCATCCTCTAATGAAAGCTCGTCCTCCAAAACTCCTGAAATACCGTCTAAAAACCCTACGGACTCAAAATCTTCAAGATCATGAGCCTTTGCAATATCAGCAACTGTAGCTTTTATTGTATTTTTCTTATGCTCAAGAAGATGCTCGTAAATCTTTTGTTCTCTGGGCATGTAGTCTTTCCAAAACTTCTCCGCGCTCAAACCTTGCTCGCCCTGCGATTTTTGTACCCATTGCTCGTATAAACTGCTCATCTATGCCTCCTGAAATGTAGGATTATTATTGTTTCATATATTATCTCTTTAAAGTCTTTTAAGCGCCGAAGGCGCATAAGACATGAACGGGAACCGCTGAGTGTCGTTAATCCGCAGACACGGCTTGCCGTGTCGAGGAAAATCGGCGGCCGGATGGAGCGAAGCGAACATCAAGCCGATTTATTCCTGCAGAACATCGTGAAAGGCTTGAAGCGCGAACGGGAACCCATTAAAACAAAGTTTTAATGGGTAGCGGAAGCGCTGAGACTTTCACGAATTAGTCTAAGCCCAGCCTGCCTATCACCACTACTATATCATAGCGTGGGTCAATTTGCGGATCAAATACAACTGTGCTGTTTTTAAGTATATCCCCAATATCTGCACCCATGCCACGGCGGGAAACAAAAATTCTATTCTCATCAGCGCGTATACCTTGGTAATCACCTATGGCGCTCACGCTAAGACCGTTTATCTCCAAAAGCTCTCTTGCGCTGTTAGCAAGACCTGAAACACCACCGCCATTTAATATTTGTATGCGAAGCTCGTCAGAAGGGATATTTACAATAGCACTTTCATCTACAAAAAGATCATCAAGCAGCACTCTTATACCGGCATGGTCTAAGAAAACAAAGTCTTGGCCGTTAACAAAACCTGTGCCTGTATGCGGCAAGGTATAGGTGGTAATATTGTCAGGGTTGAAAGAGCTTAGGTGAGACAGATATCTTGGTATATCAGAAATGCCGAAATTAGTATCCACATATCTAAGGGCGATACCAATGAAGGCAGGTATATTCGACATAATATTATCAACGCTTAAAGCCTGGCTTACAAAGGCGCGCAAAAATTCTTGCTGGGTACGCATACGGGCAAAGTCATCACCGGAAGGGTAAGATCTGAAACGCACCATATTTAGCGCATTATAGCCGTTTAAATGCTGCCAGCCAGGTTGCAGGTCAATACGCAAGTTTTGCAGCGGGTCGTGATAAAGCATACGGACAGGTACGTTAAACTGCACTCCGCCTATCTGATCAACGAGAAATTTAAAAGCGTCTAAATCAACACGTACGTAATAGTCAAGCTCTATATCCAAAAGCTCTTCCACCTGCATCATAAGGAAGGGTATGGCTAAATCCGCATCAGCATGAAGAGTGTGATGATGAATTTCATTAAGCTTCATTATGCCGTCCCTTGGAACCGGCCAGCCAAGCTGGCGAAGCTGCTCAACCCGTTCAGGGGGCATTGTCACGCGGGAATCGCGGGGTAGGCTGATTAAAGCAATTTCAGAAGTAACAGGGTCAAAGGCGGCCACCATCATAGTATCTGTACGGGTGTCATCAACGCCTAAAATAAGGGCGAAAGAACGCTGAGGCTCTGCGGCCCTAACAGGAAGAATACCGCCGAGATTGGCGAAAAATGGGACGCGCGGCTCATTTGTGCTTGCGCGGCTTGTATTTTGTGAACCTTCAGGGGAGACAGAGTCTGAACCGCCGGCTAAGAAGTTAAAGCCCGCTGCGGCAACTACAAAAACCCCCAAAAAAACGCCGAGAGTTGTAAGCAGAGTACCTACAAACAGACCGACTTTGGTTTTCTTCTTCTTAACTTTGCTACCTCGCATTGACCTAAGCTCTCCCTTTGTGAATTTATCTCAAGGCTTTACACTTTGCCTTTGCAAAATGTAAAGCCTTGACAGCTTTTAATTAAACTTCCGAACTTTATGCTTCACTAACAGTCTACCACAGGGTTTTATAATAGGAAATATTTCGAGGGAATATGTAAAAAAATCGTAAGGAAGTGGAAAGCTTGCCTTCATTTATAAAAATATGCTAAGTATTTTTGTTAACTTAACACTCTGTAGAAAAAATATGTTGAAAAAAAGGATAAAGTAAGATAAAATTAATAAATGCTTGATGTCGTCTCAGAAAGGGGGCTAAATTGTCAGACTTTCGCTGTATAACTTTTAAGTCTTGTCACACTAAATCATATTTTAAGGGAGGAATTTATCTATGACGCAAGGTCAATTAACGCTGCAAGTTATGAACTCGTGGCCCTTTTGGGTAGTTGGCGGTTTGTTGGTTGTTTGGGTTTTAATCCAAGCAGTACTGTACGTTCGTTTGGCTTACAAGGAAGCTGATAGAATAGGCTTCGAGAAAAAGAAACTTAAAACGGCTATGGGTAATGGTGCATTCGCGGCTATCGGGCCTTCAATGGCAAGTATAGCGGTACTTATTGCGCTGATGGCTGTTTTGGGCGGGCCTGTGGCTTGGCATCGTGACGCGGTTATTGGTGCTCCTCAGACTGACCTTGCCGCCGCTACCATAGGCGCAGAAACTATTATGGGCGAGGGCGCCGGGCTTGGCGGTGACAATTTTACATTGGAAGCTGCGGCCATGGCTATGCTTATAATGGCGCTGAACGGTGCAGGCTGGCTTATAATTATCATTATTTTTACACCTCATCTTGAAAAATTACGCATCAAAATGTCAGGGGGCGACGCTGTCTGGCTGGGGCTTCTCTCAACAGGGGCCACCCTTGGCGTATTCGGTAATTTCACGGCAATACGTCTGGTAATGGGCGGCGATCATATGACAGGGGCTGTTGTTGCCTTTGCCATTCAGTTTGTACTTGATAAATGGGGCGCTAAAAAGTTTGAATGGCTTAAGGCTTACGCACTAGGCTTCTCGCTTGCCGGTGGTCTTTTTGCGGCGGCTTTTGTCGGCGCTATGTAGCGACTTTTCGCGGCAGCGAATCAATGTTCCAACCAGTAGTGATTCGCTATGCAGCAATGTATAAATATATAGAGGAGGGTTAATAGATGGATGATAATAAAAAATATTGGGAAAATCCCGTTAATAATCTTGGCAGAGTAACTGTTTTTGTTGGTTTGCTGCTGTGTTTTGCACCATTTTTATATTTGGTAATGATGTATGATGTAATGCCTCCCTGGGAAGCTGTTTTGATGGGCTTTTTAGGTGTCGCCTCAGCTTTTGGCGTTGTTTGGTTTGTTGAACCGGTTGCCTTCTTTCCTGTTCTTGGTACGGCGGGTACATATATGTCCTTCCTTGCCGGAGCCATAGGCCAGCAAAGGATTCCGGCGGCACAGATTGCAAAAAACGTTGCCGGCGTTGAGGAAAATTCCCGTGAGGCGGAACTTGTCGCTATTTGCGGTATTGCAGGCTCGGTATTTTTTAATGTTTCGCTTATGACTGTGGCTGCCGTTGCGGGTACCTTTATACTGTCAATACTGCCGGATGTTGTTATGAATGCCATAACTACATATATACTGCCTGTTATTTTCGGCGCTGTGCTTGCAATGTTTGCAAAAGGCCGGGTTAAACTGCTTGTGCCTATACTTGCGTTTACCGTTATAGTTCAATTTGCCAACACCCAAGGGCTGATCCCCGTTATGCTGGGTAGATTTATCATGCTGTTCAGCGTTATTGTTGGTATTGCGGTTTCAAGATATATGTATGTGAAAGGCATGGTGAAATAGGTGGATATTAAAAATTTATCACAAAATGTACAAGAACAAGTTGTAAAATGGCGCAGAGACTTACACCAAATGCCGGAAATAGGCAATAATCTGCCAAAAACATCAGAATATGTGCAAAAAGCCCTTACGGAAATGGGTATACCCTTCGTAACTATGGTTGAAGGCTCCGGGGTTCTTGCTACAATTACCGGTTCACCCGGCAAAACCATAGCTCTCAGAGCGGATATGGATGCATTGCCCCTTGCAGAAGAAGCGCCCATAGACTTTAAAGCAACAAACGGCAATATGCACGCCTGCGGTCACGATGCTCACGCAGCTATACTGTTAGGGGCAGCTAAGGTTTTAAATGACAACAAAGCCTCTCTTAAGGGAACTGTTAAGCTTATATTCCAACCGGGTGAGGAAGCTCCCGGCGGTGCCATACCTATGATTAATGAAGGGGCTCTTAATGGGGTTGACGCTATCTTCGGCCAGCATATAGGGGTTCTCGCCGCTTCCGTTAAAGAATCGGGTAAAATAATAGTATCCCACGGTAACGTTATGGCTTGCCGTGACGCTTTTAAAATCAAAATTCTGGGCCGCGGCGCTCACGGTGCCTGGCCTGAAAACTCTATAGACCCCATATCTGTAGGTGCTCAGGTGGTTAACGGTATATACATGATAAAAGCCCGTGAAATATCGGCTCTTGACCCGGCGGTTATTTCCATAGGCATGATACATGCAGGCACCGCCAATAATATTATACCCATGTCCTTAGAGATTGAGGGTACCACCCGCTCTATCAATCAGGACACGAGACAGAGAATAGCCGATAGGATGGAGCAAGTGGTTAAAAATACTTGTGAAGCCCACGGCGCCGCTTATGAATTTGAATTTAATAAAGATTATGACATTACCGCCAATAATCCGGACATGGCCGATTTTGTAATAAAAGCGGCTAATGATGTGGGTTACGGCACTGACGTACTTGCTCTTACCAGCCCTGTTATGGGTTCTGAGGATATGTCCTTCTTCCTTAATGAAGTGCCCGGGGCTTATTATTTCCTAAGCTCTATAGCGCCGCAAGATGGGCAGGTTTTCGGCCATCACCATCCAAAGTTTATGCTGGATGAATCTGTTTTCCATAAAGGTGTGGCGGTTTTTGTTCAGATAGTTGATAATTTTTTAAATTAGCGAATTAACTTGAAAACAGTCCAAATGAATAAATTCATTTGGATGGGCGAAAGTTAATGAGCGCCTCGTAATTCATATATTTTGCAAAGCAAAATGTACGAATTACGAGGTTCGATTGAGACGGTTTTTGTCTCAATCGACTATAAGTAAAAATTTTTCATAAATCTCCCTTTTCCGCATAAGATAATTGTACCGATACAATTAAAGTTAATTCACTTTAAAAAAGCTTTGAACTATTTTAAAGTAGAATTAGCATAGCAGAGAAGGGAGATTTTTTATGGAACAATTCAACCTTTACAAAGACATAGCAACAAGAACAGGCGGTGATATTTACATAGGTGTTGTTGGCCCTGTACGTACAGGCAAATCCACATTCATAAAACGCTTTATGGATGAGATGGTAATACCCAACATAGAAAATGACTACGGCAGAGAGCGGGCGAAAGATGAGCTGCCCCAAAGCGCAACAGGAACAACCATAATGACCACAGAGCCTAAGTTTGTACCAAACGAGGCAGTTTCTATCAGCTTAGAGGGTAATGTTAACTTTAAAGTACGGATGATAGACTGTGTAGGTTATTTAGTGACCGGTGCAACAGGCTATATGGAAGGCAATGAGCAGCGCATGGTATCCACCCCTTGGTCAGAGGATAAAATGCCCTTTGAAGAGGCGGCAGAAATAGGCACAAAGAAAGTAATCAATGAACATTCAACAATAGGCGTGGTTATTACCACCGACGGCTCTGTTACAGAAATAGGCAGAGATGATTACATAGAGGCCGAAGAGCGGGTTATATCTGAACTTAAGGCCATAGGCAAGCCCTTTGTGCTCATAGTAAACACCCTTAAACCTTATGCGGTTGAGGTAACAGAAATGGTAACGGCCCTATCGGCGCGCCACGGCGTACCGGTGCTTGCGCTAAACTGTGCCCAGCTTAAACAGGAAGATATAAACAATATAATGGAAAAGGTGCTTTACGAATTCCCGCTGAAAGAACTGAGAATCCATCTGCCTAAGTGGATAGAAACCCTTTCCATGGATCACTGGCTTAAAAAACATATAATCGACTTTGTAAAAGAGAGCCTCGCTCCTGTTACCAGGCTGAGAGAGCTGAAAGAAAACCTGATGGAAGGGCATGAGTCAGAATTTATCAAAAAGATATCTGTTGAGAAAATACTAATGGGTGAAGGCTCGGCAGATATTGAAATTTCAGTGGATGCCAATCTTTTCTACAAAGTACTTTCAGAAACCACAGGTATGCATATTGAATCAGACTATCAGCTTATTTCCACCATTAAAGTATTGTCAGAAGCCAAGCGCGAATACGATAAAGTAAAATACGCCCTGGAAGAAGTTAAGCAAAAAGGTTATGGCATTGTTACCCCTGTCCTTGAAGAAATGCGTATTGAAGAGCCTAAAATTGTTAAACACGGCTCTAAATACGGAGTGAAAATTAAAGCGGCCGCGCCGTCTATACATGTTGTGCGTAACAAACAGAAGTATCGTTTCTGCCTCTTGTTATTCTATATTTAAGCTCTTGGTTTATGACTTTAAAATAGACTTTTAGGTCTATTATTTTTTTGTCTTCGCTCTTGTAGACCTCTATGCGCTCTAGCAGCGCAGCTACAACAGAACTGTCAAAGCCATCAGCAAAGTCAAGCTCAGCGGCTATCATTTGACGAAGGGTTTCTATGGTCACAGATACATCACGGTTTTTGCGTTCTTCTTTTTGTAAGTCTTCTATTTTTATCTTTAGTTTGTCTATTTCTTCATTAAATTTATTATTACGCTGCTCAAATTCATCATCAGAAAGCCGGCCCTTAACGCTTAGGTCTAAAAGCTTGTCCTTTTTCTGAATGATGTCATTTATGGCGACTTTAGTTTTAGCTGCATCCTCTTTTATGGCGGAGCTGTCAGCTAGATTTGAATATATTTTTACCAAGTCATGAATGATAGAAGCTCTGTCAGTAACTATAAGCTTATAAGCCTCTTTCATTATAGAATCAAGCTCTGTAGTATAAATAGTTGGTGATACACAGCCGGCTTTGCCTCTGGCAGAATATTCTCTGCACTGCCACACTTCTTTGTCACCGGACTTGTAACGGTACAAAGCCCGGTAATAGGGCACATTATGCTCCATGCAAATTATTTTTCCACTGTAAGCATACTTGTTTTGATAGGTGGACTTATCTTCGGCTGATAGCTTTTTACTGCGGGCTTTTAGGATATCGTTAGTCTTATACCACAATTCCTCTGATACTATAGGCGGTACGTTTTCTTCATCTTTGTACATTACCCATTGGGATTCGTCAAGATATTTTCGGTCGCTGCGCTTATAGTCGTATTTGTGGGTCTTATTCCCACAGTAATAGCCCATATATTTAGGGTTTACTAAAATACCTTTTATGGTGGAAAAGGAGAAGTCGTTGCCGTTTGAGTTTTTTATGCCTTGCTCGTTAAGCCATGTACAAATTGAGCGTATGCCCAATTTTTCATTAGCGTATTTCTTGAATATTTGCCGTACCAGCTCAGCTTCTTTTTCGTCTATAGTAAGTTTGCCGTCTTTTTTTGTATAGCCCCAGATTTTGCTGTTTCCAAGAACAACGCCGTTTTCAATGGCTCGCTTAAAGCCGAATTTTACACGTTCTGATATTTTTCTAACTTCGTCTTGAGCTATGCTGGACATGATGGTCAGGCGAAGCTCTGCATCAGGCATAAGGGTGTTTATATTGTCTGACTGGAACAGAACGCCTACGCCGTGACTTAACAAGTCTTGAGTGTACTTTATGGAATCCAAAGTATTACGGGAGAAACGGGATATTTCTTTAGTTACGATAAAATCGAATTTATTAAGCCGGGCATCGTCCACCATACGCAAAAAGGATTCACGCTTGGCAACGCTTGTGCCGCTTAAAGACTCATCAATATAGCCCTCAACATAAGTCCAATTAGGGTTCGAGTCTATAAACTTAGAATAATAGGCGATTTGATTTTTAAGTGAATGAGCTTGCTCATCTGTGCCTGTGGAAACACGGGCATAAAAAGTAACCCGCAGAGGCAGGTCATAAATGGATTTGCCTGAATTTAGTTGTTTTCTGATGTCATATAAGTCCAAATGTTCACCGCCAAAACTTCTGTGTGATACATATTATTATATCAAGCACAGGCGTTCGTGTCAATTAGTACTTGTATCCATATTATTTTTTTATTGACGAACTCAAAACACTGTGATAACATACTTATTATATATTAAATATAATATTAGTATATAGTACACGCTCTTTGAGGATGTGAAAGTATTGGAAACACAGGCACTTAACAGAAACGGCCGTATCTCTATGTATGAGCAGATAGCCCATACCATTAGGCGAGAGATTGCTAACGGCAAATATGTAGAACATGGCTATATCGGTACTCAGAAAGAGCTTGTATCCCGTTTTAATGTAAGCCTTATCACAATAAAAAAAGCGGTGGAGGTATTAGCAAAAGAAGACAGCGTCTATTCCAAGCAAGGAAGGGGCTTATTTGTTAAGATGCCTGTTATCAGTGATAACCTTAACAAGTTGACCGGCATAACTAATATTATGCAGTCTATGAATATTTCCCCTGTTGTAAAGGTGAAAAATATAGTTCAAATACCAACTCCGGATTATTTTGAAGATACTATCAAGGGAGAGCTTGGTGATAGCTGCCTTCTTATAGAGCGGTTGCATTTAAACGACAAACAACTTGTTGCCTTTGCGAAGATCTATCTTCCCTTGCGGTACGGTGCCAAGTTCACTTTGGAGGATTTTCAAAACAACACCATTTACCAGCTTTACCAAAACAAGCTTGGCATCAAGCTGGGGAAAGGGCTGCAAAACATCAGGGCTTTGCCTGCCGGGTCCTGGCATTCGGAAGTTATGAGCATAGACGAGGGCGTATCCATGCTCATGGTTGAGAGATTTTCCTATGATGCAAGCGGCGGGCTTATTGAGGTTATGGAAATGTTTTACGAATATACACAGTATTACTTCAAGGTAGAGCTTGATTTGAGCGCGGAATAATATCGCTTTTTAAATTCCTGGTATTTTTGCAGGGATTAATGATAAAACTAAAAAAGAAGGAGATGTTGCAATGAAGAAAAATATTTCCATTTTGCTGGTAAGCCTTTTAACACTCGCAATGATCGCAGGCTGTGCCCCGGCTCAACCCGCCGCACCGGCCGCAACAGGTACAGGCGCTCCCCAGGCTGCGGCAGCAGCCGGCGCTATCCGTCGTGACAACCTCACTATCGCCACCCATAGGGAACCTAGCTCGCTATTACCTTTCGGCGCTAACGACACCGGTACCTCGCCTATCACCTCTTTAATATACGACACATTGCTTAGATTCAGTGATGACATGGAGCTGATACCTCATCTCGCCACTTCTTGGGAAATGGTAGATGAGACTCATTTTAGATTCGCTCTTCGTAATGATGTCTACTTCCACAATGGTGCGAGGCTCACCGCAGCCGACGTTCTTTACTCCCTCTCCAGAGCGGCCACGGCGCCGGCAACTTCCACTATATTTGGTGTCATTGACGCTGATAACTCTGTGATAGAGGATGATTTTAACATCGTTATCGCTTTGCATCGTCCTCACGCACCATTTTTGAACACTATGACCCTTGCGACAAGCGGCGTTGTTAATAAAGAAGCCATTCAGGCTGATCCGGATGAGTACGCGGAAAACCCCGTGGGCACAGGGCCTTTCATGTTTGGTTCTTGGGCACCCGGCGACAATATGGTGCTCTTAGCTAACGACAACTGGTGGGGCGGCGATATTAACGTTGGCTCTCTTAATTTACGTCTTATACCTGAAAATGTTACCCGTGCAATAGAAGTAGAAACAGGCGGCGCCGACGTGGCCCTTATAGTCATGTCCGATGTGGCCGTGTTGCAAGATGCCCCCAATGTGAATGTTATTGAGCAAGACATACTCAATGTTTCTTTCCTCTCTTTTAACGCCTCCAGGGCGCCTTTCGACGATAGGTATGTGCGCCAAGCTATTTCCAGCGCCATTAATACGGAGGCAATAGTACGTAACACCACATTTGGCCTTGGCAGCCAGTCCTACTCTGCTATCGCCCCTGATGTTTGGGGCTATTACAACGCCGGTAATCCTTTCTCCTTTAACGTGGAGAGAGCAAGGGAACTTTTAGCACAGTCCAGCGTTCCGGAGGGTTTTTCAACCACTATCATTACATCAGGTGTTCCTACCGCGGCAGAGATGATTCAGGCTTTCCTCAGCGAGATCAATATAGACGTGGAGATTCAGGCCGTAGACTTTGCAAGCTGGCTGGACGCCGTTGTAACAGGGCGGCAAGACATGTATATAGGCGGCTGGACAGTTGCCTCCGCTGACGCTCATGACGGTTTCAGGGCCTTCCACTCCCAGTATCACGGGCCGGGCGGTAACCGTAGCTTCTACAGCAACACCGAGCTGGACGCGCTTATTGACGCAGGCGCCATCGAAATGGACCCTGTAAGGCGCGCCGAAATTTACAGAGAAATTCAAGAAATCTTAGCCTATGAAGCAATTTATGTCCATTTGCAAGTGGGTCAGATGTTTGTCGCCCACTGTGACTCTATAGAGGGTCTTAGTGTCAGCCCCGGTCAAACCGTGTGGTTCCAAGACATTGCTTTTAACAGATAATATAGTGGATTAACAATCAATTGCTAAAACCTTGGACAGGGTTGCACCCAAGGTTTTAGCTTTATATTTTAGCTTTGTCCCTATCATTAAAAAGGGGAGAGTCCTTATGTTCAGATATTTTTTTATGCGGCTTTTGATGATGATACCGGTAGTGCTGGGTGTTGTTATTGTCGTCTTTTTTATACTGCGTATGTCGCCGGCTTGCCCTATCAGAACAGCGCTGGGCGACTTTGCCTCGCAAGAAGAGGTTGAGCTTATGCGCGATGAAATGGGGCTTAATGACCCTCTTGTGGTTCAGCTATTCAGCTACTTGAGCGGTGTCATGCTGCGGGGTGATTTCGGCGTGTCCTACACAACCAGACGCCCTGTTTTAAATGAGCTTTTATCCAGGTTCACGCCTACTATTTCCCTGGCGGTTATGAGTACTCTACTGGCCGCTATGATAGGTATACCCTTTGGGATTATATCGGCTATCAGACAATATAGCGTCTTAGACCGTGTACTTACGCTTACAACGCTGACTCTGCTGGCTATGCCGACTTTCTGGGTGGGGCTTATGTCAATAATAATTTTTGCGCTGCACTTAAGATGGCTGCCCGCCTCCGGGTGGATGGGGCCGCGCTTTTGGGTGCTGCCTGTTTTGGCCATAGGCACGGGCCTGGCGGCAGGCATTATGCGGATTACACGCTCCTCCATGCTTGAAACCATAAGGCAAGATTACATACGTACGGCCCGCGCAAAAGGTCAGTCAGAGTTTAACATAATCACAAAACACGCCCTTAGAAATGCCATTATACCGACTGTTACGCTGATAGGTCTTCAGTTTGGCCGGCAACTTGGCGGAGCCTTTGTGGTGGAGTCTGTCTTTGCTATACCCGGGCTTGGCCAATTGCTTGTAGATGCCAGTCTCATCAATAATATCCCCATTGTGCAGGGCGGCGTTATATTTGTGGCCGTTATTTTCAGCTTTATTAATCTCTTTGTGGATATGCTATACGGTTTTATAGACCCGCGTTTTTCATCTCTGTACAAAAGCAAGAAGAAAAGTCAAAAAAATAAGGGGGTAAGCGCAAATGAATGACAGCGGCACTAACACTAAAAGAAGCGGCGGTCTTTGGAGCGATGCGTGGAAGAGGCTTAGGAAAAATCACGCTGCCATGTTTGGCCTTGTCATTTTAGCAATATTCGCTTTCGCCGCCATATTTGCGGACGTTGTTGCCCCCCATCACTACGCACAGCAACATCTCGATAATGTCTTCGAGTTTCCTAACAGGACCTTTTGGTTAGGCACAGACAATACAGGCCGCTGCGTATTTAGCAGGATAATCTATGGCTCGCGGATTTCGTTGCAAGTGGGCTTTATCTCTGTGGGTATATCACTTTTCGCGGGCGGCGGCCTCGGCGTAATCGCAGGTTTTTATGGAGGGCATATAGATAATTATATCATGCGCTTTATGGATGTTTTGCTGGCCATACCCACCATGTTACTGGCCATTGTTATAGCCTCAACGCTGGGGCCGGGGCTTGGAAATCTTATGCTGGCGGTGGGTATATCCGCCGTGCCCGGCTTTGCGCGTATAGTGAGGGCCTCCATATTGTCCATAAAAGAAATGGAATTTGTTGAGGCCGCGCGGCTTGCAGGCTGTTCCGACAGGCGTATAATGCTTAGACACCTTATGCCCAATATTTTGGCGCCTATTATAGTGCAAATCACTCTGGGGCTGGCCTTGGCCATATTAAACGCCTCATCACTAAGCTTTTTAGGTCTTGGTATGCAGCCGCCTACCCCCGAATGGGGGGCCATGCTTTCGGCGGGCAGGGCTTTCATCCGCCAGTTTTGGCATCTTACCGCTTTCCCGGGTATTGCCATTACCATTGTTATTCTCGCCTTTAATATGCTGGGTGACGGCCTTAGAGACGCTATGGATCCCCGGCTTAAAACTTAGTTTATAGGAGACGCTATGGACAATATACTCGATATTAAAGGGTTAAAAATTGAATATCATACCGATGGATCTTTGATACACGCCGTCAACGGTATAGATTTAAGTCTGCGCCGCGGTGAATGTCTTGGCCTTGTGGGTGAGACAGGCGCAGGCAAAACCACTACGGCGCTGGGCATTATGAGCCTGCTCCCCGAACCTCAAGGCAGGTATGCCGGCGGTGAGATTATCTTTGGCAATATTGACATATTAAAACAAAGCCCTAAAGCAATGCGCAGCATAAGGGGAAAGCGGATATCCATGATTTTTCAGGATCCTATGACATCGCTTAACCCTATCCTGAGCGTAGGCGATCAGATTTCTGAGGTTATACGTCTTCACGAGAAGCTTAGCCGTCTGGAAGCCGCCGCAAAGGGTAAAGAAATGCTGGAGCTTGTGGGCATACCCGGCGAGCGCTACAGCGAATATCCCCATCAGTTCTCAGGCGGCATGAAGCAGCGCGTGGTAATCGCCATCGCTCTTGCCTGTAACCCTGAACTTTTAATTGCCGATGAGCCAACCACCGCCCTGGACGTAACCATACAGGCACAGGTTTTGGAGCTTATGAGCAGCTTGCAAAAAGAGCTGAAAACATCGACAATACTAATAACCCACGATTTAGGTGTTGTGGCTGAAATGTGCGACTCCGTAGCCATCATGTACTGCGGTGAAATAGTGGAGTACGGTAGCCTGTGCGATATATATAAATCCCCCAAACATCCCTATACCATAGGTCTCTTTGGTTCTATACCCGATTTGGAAACGGAGGCAAAGCGCCTTAAGCCTATAGTGGGCATAGTGCCTGACCCTGCTGACCTGCCTGCCGGGTGCAGGTTTTCTAACAGATGTGACAGGGTTCTGCCCTCTTGCACGGACTTGCCGCCTATAGCCGTTCACCTCTCCGATACTCATATGGTTAGGTGCCACCACGTTAATGAAGGAGGTGACGGCCGATGACTCCTCTGCCAAAATCACAGCCTACGCCCTTGATTGAAGTTAAAGATTTGAAAAAGTATTTTAAAACGCCCAGAGGTATGCTTCATGCCGTTGACGGTGTCAGTTTTGGCATCTGTGAGGGTCAAACCCTTGGTGTCGTTGGTGAATCGGGCTGCGGCAAGTCGACTTTGGGCCGCACTATACTGCGTCTGCTTGATCCTACCGGCGGTGATGTTTTTTATAACAATGAAAACATTACAGCCATCAAGAAACGGGAGTACAAGCGAATTTGGAAGGAAATGCAGATGATCTTTCAAGACCCCTTCGCCAGTCTAAATCCTCGTATGACGGTTTCTGAGATAATTGAAGAGCCGCTCATGGTCTACGGTCTCTGTAACAGTAAGGAGGAGCGTCGTAAAAAAGTGCGTGAACTTATGGATACCGTGGGTCTTGCCGAGCGCTTCAAAAACACCTACCCTCATGAGCTGGACGGCGGCCGCAGGCAGCGCATAGGCGTGGCCCGCACTTTCTCTGTGGATCCCAAATTCATAGTCTGTGACGAGCCTGTGTCCGCGCTGGATGTTTCCATTCAGGCGCAGATACTTAACCTTATGATGGATTTGCAGGAAGAGAGAGGCATAACATATATGTTCATCACCCATGATCTTAGCGTTGTTAAGCATATCTCTGATGAGATTTGCGTTATGTATCTGGGTCACATAGTTGAAAAGGCCGGCTCGGCCGCACTTTTTAAAAAGCAGTATCACCCCTACACCAAGGCGCTCCTATCCGCCATACCAACCACGAATATAGATGCTAAGCGCGAGCGGATTATTCTAAAAGGCGAGATATCCTCGCCCATCACTCCCAAGCCCGGCTGCCGTTTTGCGCCGCGCTGCTTGCACGCTGTGGAAAAGTGCATGGACACCACCCCTGAATTGACAGAGGTAGAAAAAGGGCATTTCGCCGCCTGTCATCTGGCCGGCAAATTAACTTTGTAATAGGAGGTAAGGATGCTGATTTATGATTCCCACATACATTACGGCGATCCGGAACTTACGGAGATAATAGCCGCGGAAAGCCCCTTACGGGAGAAATTCCCCTGCTACCGTACCTTTCAGCATTGGAATATGACAGACTATCCCAAGCTTTTGGACCGCGCGCAGATTGAGAAGGCCGCTCTCATCCCCTTCGTTTTCGCCGAGCATGATAAAAGCTTTGAAAGTCTGCGGGTTATAAAGTTTGCAGGGAGCAGGCCGGGGCTTTTTCCCTATGCCTTACTTGATGAGGATAATATTGACTTTGTCGCCAAGCATAGAAGCTCTGTGGCTGGTGTTAAGGAGCATATAGTTCTGCATAAATCCGAATTAAACCCGAAGCGCAAGGAGATTTTTGCACAAATTAAAGAATACGGTATGAATCTGCTTTTGCACTCCTGGTCGGATAAGCGTGTCGAATACGTACGCGCCATACAGGATAATTTTCCGGGGATGAAGATTCAAGTTGCCCACCTCGGCAGGGACGGTAGCGGTGACCCGAAGTTTATCTATCATATACTGGAAAGCCTGGCTTCCTTTGAAAGTGTTTTCTTTGACACCTCAACGGTTAGAAGCAGTGAGGTGCTGGAAAAGGCTATTGATATCGTAGGCAGTGACAGGATATTATACGGTTCCGACTTTCCGTTTTATATGGATAAAGAAGGAAAAGAAGATATAATCCAAGAGCAGATTGAGCACGTGCTGCGGGCAAATCTGTCTGATGAGGTAAAAGAAAAGCTAATGTACAAAAATTTTGATGTTTATTATGTGTGAGAAAGGGGTCTAAGCTATGAGTGATAAGAAGGGTGTTTTTTTAAGCGATATATCAGTAGAGGATTGTGAATCGCTGCTTAATGAGAAAACTATAGTGGTCCTGCCTATAGGCGGCGGAGCCAAGGAACACGGAGGGCATCTGCCTATGGGCACCGATTATTTTGTGACAGATTGGATAGCCGCCAGGGTAACAGAGCGCTTCCCTGTAGTAACCTTGCCGACTCTGCCCTACGCATACTTCCCCGCCTTTGTAAACTGGAAGGGCTCTGTAAGCATACAGGCTTTTAATTTTGCAAATTTCGTCGAGGATATACTTGTAAGTTTTGTAAACCACGGGGTTAAAAAATTTCTTATAATAGACGGCGGCGTATCAACGCACATACCTTTGAAAATTCTCTCCGCCACCATGACAAATAAGTATGGGGTACAGCTGGGGGTTACAAACTGCTTGGGCTTAGGTAAAGAGGTTGATGAGGCTTTGTGCCGGCAACCACGCGGCGGTCACGGTGATGAGGCGGAAACCTCCACTATGCTTCACATACGGCCGGAGCTTGTAAAAATGGAAGAGACGGTTGAGGAGTATTTTACCTCCATTCCGGGGGTCAATAAAAACGCTGTCAACAGAGTTTATCTGTTTGGACACGCCAATTCACCGCGGGGCACCAACGGTAACAGCACTTTCGCCACCAAGGAAAAAGGCGAGCAGATGCTGGAGGCAAAAATCAAAGATATCCTTGATTTTCTTGAGTCCTTTGCAGTTATAGTCAATAAACATTAAAACCGACCCATAAAGCTTGTAATTTTCACAAAATTCTACGTCGCCTGTTTGCCCCTTGTACTGTTGCCTTTTTTGCTTCGCAAAAAACCGCTCGACTTTCACGTCGCTGAATCCGCCGTGAAAGTTCTCACTGACCTACATAGGGTACTATTGCAAACAAGCTCCTCGACTTTAGAGGCTGTGGACACGATCCTTTGCACAGGTCTTTCCGGCTGATTATTCCGCCATTTTTCGTTAGTGGCTCCTAGCAAACTACTTCCAGTGTGCGTCGTCGCCACTTCCTTAACTGGCGAAAAATCAGTCCCGGAAGGACCTGCACAAGAATTGTGTCCACAACCTCTAGTAAAAATTATTACGCTTTCTTGGGCCGCTTTTAAAGTTTATTGACTATATTTAAGAACCAGCGGTCAATAATGGAGACATTAAACAGGTTCTTAAGAGGGGAGAATTTAATGCTTAGTAAAACTATTAACTCTATCATTTCAGAGCGTGACTTGCTTGCAAGCGGCCGGCCAAAGGACTCCGATGTTGAATATGTTAAAGGCGATGGGGCGCTGCTCTACGACGCGGCGGGGAAGAGATATATTAACCTCTTTGAAATTATTGCCTGCCTCGGTGAAAATAATGAAACTTTCTTGTCTTATATGCAGGATGCCCTTTTAAAAGTTTTGTCTATGCATGGCAATGATCTGCATTATAAGCGAGAGTTGTTAAATTACATGATGGAAACAACAAATTATGATTTTGACCGGGTACTCTTTACATCATCCGGTTCAGAGGCGGTTGAATGGGCTGTAAAAGCAGCAAAAAAAATGACAGGGCGCTCCGAAGTTATCACTTTCTGGAACAGTATCCATGGCAGAACCCATTTCAGCGCGAGCATGTCAGGTCTGCCCAGACGAAAGACCGGCTATGCCCCTTCATCACCTGGTATAATCTTTCAACCCTATCCGGATTGTCTGCGCTGTTCTTTCAGCCGTAGCCCTGACAACTGTGACTTCTATTGTCTAGAATTTTTGGATAAAAAGGTCGAGTTTGAGTCAACGCAGGATATAGCCGCCGTGTTGATTGAGCCGTACCAGGCCGAGGGTAATACCTTTCCGCCGGAGGGCTTTCTCAGCGCTCTTAAAAAGTGGGCGGATAAAAAGGGGGCTATGCTGATTTTTGATGAGATACAAAGCGGTATGGGGCGAACCGGCAAAAACATGTATCGTTATCAGAGCGAAAATGTCAAGCCCGATATGCTGCTTTTAGGCAAGGCCTTTGGTAATGGGCTACACATGAGCGCCTTTATGGTAAAAGGCGAAATTGAGCAAAAGGATGTGCCCGCTATGGCAGGCGGCTCGGGTGACTGTGTCCTTGGCTGTGCGGCCGCCTGCGCCGTATATAAGGAACTGCTTGATAACGGGCTTATGGCGCATATCAAAGAAACCGGCGATTATTTTAAGGCCGGCCTTATGAAACTGAAAGCCGAATATGATAAAATCGCACAAGTCCGCGGCGAGGGATTAGCTTTAGCAGTGGATTTTAATGACGGCAAGTTTAGCGATAAACTCTTTGAGCATATGAAAGATAACGGCCTTATCCCGGCCAGAAACAAGACTTCAATTGTCTTCAAACCTCCTTACAGTATAACTAAAGCACAGGTTGATGAGGTTTTGCAGATAATAGCAGATTTTCTTGCCTGTGCCCATATATAGTGGAATTTCTGCAAAACCGCTACAGTCGTAGCGATTTTGCAGAAATAAGATTTGTTCAAGTTCAGTTAAAGTCTTTTGGTACTTTATCTTGTAAAGAGCGTTTTAGTAAACTAAGCATGTTCGCATAATTTGTATAACGCTGCTTCCATCTTATATCTTGTATTTTGCTGCTCCTTCGGTCTAAGGCAAGAGTCAAAGCCTTATACTCTCTGTGAAAATATAAAGCTTTGCTCCGTCGTATTAAAAAATGCCATTCTTTGTTACATCTTTGTCGCAAATGCAACATAGAGCGCAGTTCCTAAAGGCAGAACATCCTCATTTATTTCAAATTTAGGGTGATGATTTACATAGAATTCCCCTGAGGCCGGCATAGCGCCAAGACCAACAAACAACGTTGGCGCAATGGCTTTAAATGCTGAAAAATCTTCGCCTCCCATAAGAGGGTCATTTGCTTTAATTTCCAAATCAGGCAATGTCTCAGCCACAATGTTTGAAAAAGTTTTGCACAAGTCGTCATCATTAATGATAGATGTATAACCGCGCTTGTACTCAACCTTACAGGTGGCACCGTAGGCGGCGCATATGTTTTCTGTTACTTCACTAATTCGCCGCTCTATTAAATCTCTGGTCTCAGAGTCTCTGCTGCGTACTGTTACCATAATCTCTGCGGTGTGTGGAATAATATTGGCGACAGTTCCGGCATTAAAGCGGCCTATGGATATTACTGCATTGTTAAAAGCAGAAACATTTCTGGAAACGATATAATTAAGGGCCTGTACAACCTCAGTTCCCACAAGAACAGTGTCGATACACTTTTCGGGCATTGAGCCGTGGCCGCCCTTGCCCTCGATTTCAATGCCGGCCAGATCGCTGTTAGCCGTAACCGAGCCGGGAGAAAACTTGATAACACCCACTTTGTCAGAGGGGAATACGTGGGAAGCATAAAATGCTTTTATGTCATAGTCTTTAAAAACACCGCTGTCGATAATAGCCTGTGCGCCGCCGGGCAAAGCTTCTTCGGCGTGTTGGAAAATAAATAATACATGACCCTCAAGCTCATCTTTAATTTTGTACAATGCATCCATAGCCCCCAGCAGCATAGCGGCGTGGCAGTCATGACCGCAAGTATGCGCCACATTTTCATGAACAGATTTGAACTCCAAATCAGTATCCTCTTTCATAGGGAGCGCGTCAAAGTCTGCACGCATTGCCAGAGCCTTGCCGGGCTTGCCGCCTTTTAACACAGCTATCAGGCCGTAGTTTGGAAAAGTCTCTGCATTCACCTTGTCATCAAAGCGAATAAGTTCTACATCCGGGAAGTTAGCGGCAATCTCTGCGGCAATGTAATTAGATGTTTCGCGCTCATTAAAACCAACCTCAGGATATTTGTGCATATGCCGCCGCCATACCCTTATTTTTTCGCTGTCAATAAGTTTCATTATATCCATTACGTTACCCTCCTTATAGATACAGCCCAACGCCGCAAAGACATCGCATTTCATGGCGTTGGGCTGTATCTCTTAATTTTTCGATCAATCAGCCCAATACATCATATTGAAATTCATAACAGTACTGAGACCCGCCATCTCCGGAGCTCTTAAGTTTGAGTTAAAAGCTCTGAAAGTGTAAGTTATGTGAGTAGGGATTACCACAACATACTCGTTGACCATCCTCGATACTTCTTCAAAAATAGCGGCTCTGGCGTCGAAGTCGACTGTGGAGATACCTTGGTTAATCAGCGCGTTCATTTCAAGGTTGTTTACATGATTTCTGTTTGGAGTGCCGGGAATATCACCGAGCACCTGATTTCTCCACCCGGAAATCAGCCAGCCTGATGCCCACTGACCCATAGCGGCCACATAGTCGCCGGCTAATACACGCTCCGCCCAAACTCCGCCGTCCATCATGGTAACGGTGGTTTGGATACCGAGTTTTTCGGCAAACTGAGCCTGCATAATCTCAGCGATACGCCGCCTTTCTTCGGTAGAGACCAGCATTTCAAAGCCAATGTCTGCCGGGTCAATGCCATGCTCGGCAAGAAGCGCTGCCGCGCCTGCGGGGTCATAAGGAATTATGCCTTCTGCAGTTGTGCCGGGAAACACAAGGGGTGCTTGCGCCCTGGTTGGACGTGCAAATCCGTCAAAAGCGCCTAAAACAATATCCTCTTGATTAGTGGCCATCATCAAAGCTCTTCTTACATGCACGTTAGAAAACTGAGGAGTCTGGTGATTTAGATGCAGCATATTCCACTGCGGGCTTGGCAGCATGACAACTTCCGTATCGGGCATATCTTGCAG
>Ga0131853_10006644_pt1 | contig 20876 bp, 20 predicted proteins | sample TergutLab28metaG_FD_92764 | JGI IMG/M metagenome (GOLD analysis project Ga0131853, IMG submission 92764) | Labiotermes labralis P1 segment gut microbial communities from Petit-Saut dam, French Guiana - Lab288 P1 (version 2) (version 2) | ecosystem: Host-associated > Arthropoda: Insects >...
ATGCTTGACCGTATGGAAACAAATGGTCTTATTAAACGCGTACCAGATAAAAAAAATCGTCGTCAAACCTTCATTTTGATTACTGAAAAAGCAAAAGTTTATCGAGAAAAATATGATGAACTTTCAGAGCAGATGAATGCTGTATTTTATGCTGGTTTTGATGATGACGAAATTAGAGATTTTGAGGATAAACTTAGAAGAATTATTAACAATTTGGAGGAATAAGAAATGAGCATAATGAATAGTAAAGACAAAGCGTTAGAAGTGGTTAATAAATGTGATCTTGCAATGATTGGAACTGTCGATGAAGTGGGACAACCACAAATCAAAGCTTTAATCAAAGCTAAAAATAATGGCTTGAAAGAGTTTTGGTTTTGTTCAAATACATCTGCCAAAAGAACAAAGCAACTCAAAGAAAATGGAACGAGCTGTTTATATTTCATGACAGATGATTGGGAAGGTGTCATGCTAATTGGTGTTGCCGAAATTTCATACGATGATGAACTGCGAAAATCATTTTGGAGTGACGACATGCTCATCTACTACCCAGAAGGAGCACTTGATCCAGATTTTGTTTTGATTAAATTTGTGGCAACATCTGGAAATTACTATAAGGATCTGGTTAATGAAGATTTTGAAATAGTGGATTAGGAATAAGAGGTAATTGATAATGATATTGACACAAGATGCGCTTGATTACTTGAAAGAAGTCAAGCAAAATAATAGTAAAGAATGGTATGAAGCAAATAAAGAGAGGTATAATGACTCGCTGATGTCGCCATTAAAAGAATTGGTGGTTCAGCTAACAGATACCATGTTAGCAATCGACCCTGAATTTCAGGTTGAACCACGGGTTGATCGAACAATTTCACGGCTATATCGAGACACAAGATTTTCAAAGGATAAGAGTTTATATAAAGATAGGACATGGATAACATTTAAGAAAAAGGGGCAAAGCAATGTGGATTATCCAGCATTCTTTTTTGAGATTTCTCCTTATGGATTTTTCTATGGCATGGGATTTTATGGTGCAAGTGTCGCGACCATGACTGCTATCAGGGAGAAAATTGATGCTGATGAAAGGATGTTTCTTCAGTTGGTTGATGACACCAGGTATCAGGGGATTTTCTTACCTGAGGGAGAAATGTATAAGAAGAATCGTTATCATGGGCAGAATGAACAGATTGCAGAATGGTACAATCGGAAAAATTTATATTTGATACACCATTCTAAAAATGTCAATGAACTGTTTTCTGAGAACTTTGCTTGTAGGTTGAAAGAGGGGTTTGTTGCATTAAGTGGATTTTATCATTTCTTTGTTCAAGCCCTTCATGAGCAGTGGCTTAGAGATGAGGGGTTTGAAAAAAGTTAGAATCATTATAACCATCAAATTGAAATGTTTGCTTACATTTTAAATCTCGTGTTAAAAGGCGATTTCCATAAGGTTGCCATGGCAATTTTTGGAAGTTTGTGGTAAAATTTGTAAAAGAGATTTTAGCGGATGTGATTAGTATGGTGGAGCAATATGTAACAAAGAAGCGAATTTTCAATCAGGTTGTGAAAAAGAATTTGAAAATGTTTGGTTTGATTTTGCTGATTTGTTTTGGATTGGCGGGGATGATGCTTTTTACTGACATTTTAGCCCAGGAGGATGGCCTTTGGATTATTCTGGGGCTTACTATTGGTTTTCCTTTGCTTGGTGTAGGTATTATTGTGTCTATGGGATTGAATTCAATCAGGCTTATTCGAAGGCAGGAGCGACATTTAGGAATTAGTTTCGATAACGAAATGAGATCATTGAATGTTACTAGTATTGATGCGCCAAAGGGAGATTGGTTTTTGGTTGTAGGAAAGGGAGATCGTGGTGTTTATCCAGTTCATAAAAGATATGTGAGTCGCTTTTCGGCGAGAAAAAGAGGGACATCGTCCGGTGGACGCTATTTAGAATTAACCTTGTACGCTGTGGATGGTAAACAGTTTAAGATGAATCTTGAAGACGACTATAATGTGAAACCTTTTGAGAAGTGGTTGGGGATAAAAAATGAGTATGTTCCGAGTGGGAAAAAATCACATCTTATCTTAACACTTGTTGTGGTATCAGCTGGTTTGATTGCAATCGGTTATGGTATTTGGCAAATATATGAGGGGCAGGAATTAAGGCAGGATGGTGTTCAAACGACAGCAGAAATTACAAATATGCGTTCTAGAAGTCGTCATTTTTCAGGTACTACAACACTTCTTTTTACTGCAAATGGTGAGCTTCGACATATTATTAGTGAGATAAGTCCTAATCATGATTGGGAGATTGGAGATGCCATTGAGATTTATTATCTACCACGAGATCCTAGTATTTTTAGAATGGTGCATGCCGTTCATCGCAGACCAATTTTTGAAATTGTTGCCATTGTATCAGGTGTCGTTATTCTAGGCTTCACTTATGTGAGAACACGAGAGAAGACAGTACGAGGCAAGCAAAGTAAGGAAGACCGCATTGCAAGGCGTAAACACATTAGAGTTTTAAAGCCTAATTTTGTCTTAAAAGCTTATTTGTTAATTGTTTTGATTGGAGGGCTTGTGTTAGCTTTGTGGGGATTTATTTCCAATATTCATCATGAGGCTTTTGCAATCGGTTGGCAAATTGCTGCTGGTGTTGGGATTTTGCTGCTTATGTACATTCTTTATGCAAATTTTTGTGCTGCTTTTAATGAGCGGATTTACTTGCATGATGATCATTTTATCTATCGGGATATTTCTGGGAATTCTCACAGAATAGCCTATCAAAAGGGTTGTAAAAGAGGAAGATTTTTACCTAATTATAAGGGGAAACCTACGATTCGTTTATTCCTTGCGCCTAGTGTTGAAGTAGAGTATGAGGTGGCAAGCTTCAAGGATATTGTGAATTTGGAGATGGTCATTAAGGATTATCGATCGGTTTTTGCTAGTGGAAGTGTACCGAGTTTTGATATAGGTAATGATAAAGATGATGAAATCATTGTTCCAAAGGCCTATAGCTTGAAATGGATTGTTATCACACTGCTGTTAACATTGGTGTTAATAGCAGGACTTTGGTGGTTTGTTCATATTAGAGAAGTACCAGAGGTTGCGGTAGTTCATAGTGATGAAGAAATGACTTACGAGACTCCTGGTCTTCCTGATGATATTTGGAATTTCCTAGGTGAGGTTGGTGAAGAAATAAGTGACGAACGCTTAGTGGAAATTTTAGCAGGAGTTCAAATGCTTGAACAACACCAGCACCAAGGAATTATTACCCATACCATCGATGCATCTCATATGTTTTGTCGTTCAAGAGAAGAAGTGATTGAAGAAATGAATGATGATTTTATTCATGAAATGACAGTAGTTGCAACGATTTTGACAGCACTTGAATCGCAGTTGAGGCAGGCTACAGGAATTGATCTTACAGTAGAAGCGGGATTTTTATTTACAGTGACAGGTTTTGACGAAGCAATGGTGTATTTTAATAATGGTGTAGATCCAGAAGATGAAGATTATATCCGTATGCAAATGACCATTGAGTTTGTTTATGATGGTGTTGGATGTAGTGAGTAATAATGGCAGTAGTACGAAAATGTACTGCTGTTTTTTAATTTCAAGGGTTGAAAATTATCGCTAAATTTGGTAAAATAGAAATCAGCCATATAGGCATGATTTTAGTGAAATATTCGCTAAAATTAGATGAAAACGCCCATCAGAAAACATTTTCACATCTAAAAGCCCATTTTTCACAAAGGATTTTCAAATTTTTTGCGTAACTATATATGTAGGGACATTCTATTCCGGACCATTTGCCTTCGGACATTTTTTCCTACACTTAATAAAAATATAGGACGTGAAAAAATGTTAGAACTAGATGTAGAAATGACTATTAACCGAGAAAATAAAGATTCCATGTTTCGAGAATTATTTTTGGACAAAGAAAAATTATTGAACTTGTACAATGCTATCAACCAAACCAATTACACAGATATCAATAAGATGCAAATAGCCACCTTGAAGCAAGTCCTCTACATGGGTAAAAAGAATGATATTTCTTTTATATATCAAGATAGATTAATTGTTTTCATCGAGCATCAAAGCACCATTAATGGAAACATGGCAGTGCGTCTGTTACGTTATGCAGGCCTTGCTTATGAAACTCTTCTCCAAGACGATGACTTATATGGCACAAGGCAAAGTCCTATTCCTAGACCAGAATTCTATGTTTTCTATAACGGACAAACCAATTTCCCAATGGAAGAAACATTAAGGCTATCAGATGGATTTATAGATAAAGCCGAAGGAGAGCAACCTTTAGAAGTAGTCGTGAAAATAATCAATATAAACTACCATTTAGAGGGTGACATCTTAGAGCGTTCTAAGGATTTAAAAAATTACAGCTATTTTATCCATCTTGTGAATAAATTTCAAGATGACGGAAGAAATTTAGATAATGCTATTGAATTAGCGATACTAACTTGCATGGAACAAGATATCTTAGCGGATTTCTTGAAAAAACATGGTTCAGAGGTGATGAATATGTTAGACTGGAGTTTTGAAAAGGTACTTAAAGCACGATTAAAAGAAAGCCATGAAGAGGGTTTAGAGCGAGGTCTTGAAGAAGGTTTAGAAAAAGGCTTGGAACAGGGTTTAGTGCAAGGACTGGAACAGGGCTTAGAACAAGGCTTAAAACAAGGCAAACACAACAAGGCTATCGAAATGGCAAAAAAAGGCTTAGAAAATAACATTCCCTTGGAAACAGTATCACTAATGACAGGCTTTACTTTGCTTGAACTCGAAAAGCTTGCTCAAGACATGTAAAGTTTATATCCTTGAGCTATTAAAATAATTTTATCATGGCAGCTCTTCCTTATTTGCGATGAAATTTAAAAAATTTTAATGGATACGTTTTATTATACAGCTCTACATAACGCTGAAATGGCACTTGTATGAAAATGCATTGCTATTTTTTTAATTGCCCTCATTTTAACTTTCAGAAAAATTGGTAATGGGTTATAATGTAAAGACAAGCGATGGCGATTTCTATCGGGTTGTTGAAAAAATAAAAAAAGTTTTAAAAAGTTTGTAACGAATTTGAAATTAGTGCGTCTAATCAATGAAAGGCAGGTGAGAATGCGTATGGAGCTTGATTTTGAGCAGTTGTATAATACCCATTTTATGAATGTGTATTCTTATGTGATGACGTTGGCAAAAAAGGCTGATGTGGCAGAGGAATTGACTCAGCGGACGTTTTTTAAAGCGATGACGACGAAAGCAAAGTATGATGGGAAATCAACGGAATTTACTTGGTTGTGTGCCATTGCAAAGCGTTTATTTTTGGATGAAGTTCGCAAAGAGAAGCGGTTTGTGGAGCCTTCGGAGGAGGAGCAATGTGCAGGCGTTCATATTGAAGAAGGGTTTGCCAATGAGGAGACGGCTTTTCGCATTCATCAGGTGCTTCATAATTTGGAGGAGCCTTATAAGGAAGTATTTGGCTTACGGGTGTTTGGAGAATTGTCTTTCAAAAAAATCGGATTGTTGTTCGGGAAAACGGAGAATTGGGCGCGTGTGACTTATCATCGGGCTAGGTTAAAGGTTCAGGAAAGGATGGATGAAGAATGAAATTGATATGTGATGTGGTTAGGGATTTATTGCCCCTTTATCACGATAATGTGGTAGGTGTGGAGAGTCGTAAGTTGGTTGAAGCGCATTTAACGGAATGTGAGGAATGTGAATGCTTGCTTGAAAAATTGCGAGATGATGTTCTGGATGAGCGAATTAGGCGTGAGCGAAATGATGTGGTAGGACATCATGCGCAGAAGGTGAAACATAAAGGGTGGATTTTAGGATTTAGAATTGCGCTTGCTGTACCAATTCTCGTGACATTTATTGTGAATTTGGCGACTGCAGGCAGATTGGATTGGTTTTTTGCTGTATTAACCGCTATGGGGGTTGTTGGCTCACTAACACTTGTGCCTTTGTCTGTCAGGGAAAACAAGGGATTGTGGACATTAGGAAGTTTTGTTGGAACCTTACTGCTGATGCTTTTCACTATCGACACTCTATATGGAGAAACTAGCTGGTTCTTGATCCCAGCAATAGCAATTATTTTTGGAGTGTCTATCGTGTTTGCGCCTTATATACTATGGAAAATGCCGCTTAAAGGTTTTGCTTCTCGACATAAAGGATTTTTGGCAATGATGCTTAATACAGTACTTTTATATATTTTGCTTACTGTGATTGGCGTAATGGTCGGACATGGGGATTACTGGCGAATTGCATTCCTCACTGCTTCGATTTCTATTATTTATCCATGGCTGATGTTTATGACCATTCGCTATCTTAAAATAAGCGGTCTTATCATAGCAGGAATATGCCTTTTCTATTCAGGAATCTTTACGGTGTTCCTAGACAGTGCCCTCAACTTTATCATAGATGGCATTAGGTTCAACCCTTTGCAAGGTGCTAATTTATTCTCATGGAATTTGGAAATTGTAAATGCAAATGTTAACCTGTTAGTGTTATTAAGCTGCTTTGTACTTGGTGCAATTTTTATTGGTGCAGGGGTGTTAAGGGGAAAGAGAAATTAATAAAGTAAGTCATTTCAAAAGATACGATGTGCAGATATAACTTGTCTACATATTGTGTTGAGTGAAATGATTTTTTTATGCAGAAAATGAAAATTTAGACTTTTCACTTGACTTTCAGATTCTAATGATATATAATATTTAATGAAAATGAATATCAATAAAAAGTCGGAATTGATAATCTGACATTTGGAGGCGAAGCATATGAAAGCATGGAATAGTTTTAAAGGTACACAGTGGCAAGAAAAAATTGATGTTCGAGATTTCATTCTGAATAATATGACTGTTTACGAAGGAGATGATTCTTTCTTAGCAGGTCCAACTGAGGCAACAAATAAATTGTGGACTCAGGTTATGGCGTTAAGCAAACTAGAACGTGACGCTGGGGGTGTTTTAGATTTAGATACGAAGATTGTCTCTACCATTACTTCTCATGAACCCGGTTATTTAAATAAAGAACTTGAAACGATTGTTGGTTTTCAAACGGATAAACCATTTAAACGTTCTTTACAACCATTTGGTGGAATAAAAATGGCTGAGACTGCGGCTAAATCATATGGCTTTGAGATTGATGAGCAAGTTTCACACATTTTTACTGATTATAGAAAAACCCATAATCAAGGGGTATTTGATGCTTATACGAAAGAGATGCGTGCAGCTAGAAAGTCTGGTATCATAACGGGTCTTCCTGATGCATATGGTCGTGGAAGAATCATTGGAGACTATAGAAGGGTTGCTTTATATGGGGTTGATCGTTTAATGGCTGTGAAAGCGAAGGATCATGAACATACACGAAAGGTAATGGATGAGGAAACTATCAGGTTAAGAGAAGAAATTTCAGAACAATATCGTGCTTTAGGTGAGTTAAAGCAAATGGCTGAGGCTCATGGGTTTGATATTTCTCGTCCTGCTGAAACAGCACAGGAAGCCATCCAGTGGTTATACTTTGGCTATTTAGCAGCGATTAAAGAGCAAAATGGTGCTGCCATGTCTTTAGGTCGTACAACAACGTTTTTAGATATTTATATTGAGCGTGACCTTAATCATGGTGTGATTACAGAAGAACAGGCGCAAGAAATGATGGATCATTTTGTGATGAAGTTACGTCTTGTTAAGTTTGCAAGGACACCTGAGTATAATGCGTTGTTTTCTGGGGATCCTACTTGGGTGACTGAATCAATTGCTGGTGTTTCTATGGAAGGAATTCCAATGGTAACCAAGTCATCGTTCCGTGTGCTACATACACTAGATAATTTAGGACCTGCGCCAGAGCCAAATTTAACAGTTTTATGGTCGGTGAAATTGCCGCAAGGGTTTAAGGCGTACTGTGCGAAAATGTCGATTAAAACATCAGCCATTCAATATGAAAATGATGATATGATGCGACCGATTTACGGTGATGATTATGCTATCGCATGTTGTGTATCGCCAATGAAAGTTGGGAAGCAAGTTCAGTTCTTCGGTGCACGTGCTAATTTGGCGAAGGCTTTGTTGTATGCGATTAATAGTGGTGTAGATGAGAAGTCGAAGGAGCAGGTTGGTTTACATTGGCGTCCAATTACGAGTGAATATTTAGATTATGATATAGTAATGGAAAATTTTGATGAGGTGATGGATTGGTTAGCTGAATTGTATGTTAACACGTTGAATGTCATTCATTATATGCATGATAAATATTCATATGAGCGGATTGAAATGGCACTTCATGATACGGATGCACAGCGGATTTCTGCAACAGGGATTGCTGGATTATCAGTTGTAGCTGATTCGTTATCAGCCATTAAGTATGCGAAAGTTAAACCAATCCGTGATGAAGATGGGATTGCGATTGATTTTGAAGTTGAAGGTGATTTCCCGAAATATGGTAACAATGATGACGCGGTCGATTCAATTGCTGTTGATGTGATGGATCGTTTTATGAGAAAGATTAAGCAAAATAAAACTTACCGTGCAGAAATTCAATCACAATCAATTTTAACCATTACCTCAAATGTTGTTTATGGTTTGAAAACAGGGACAACACCATGTGGACGTAAGGCTGGAGAGCCTTTTGCACCAGGGGCTAACCCGATGCATGGCCGTGATTCAAGTGGGGCATTGGCATCTATGTCATCGGTTGCTAAACTGCCATTTGAAGCGGCACAAGATGGTATTTCAAATACTTTCTCATTGGTGCCTAAAGCATTAGGAAAAACAGAAGATGAGCGCGTTAAAAATTTAGCTGCCGTTCTTGACGGATATGCAATGAAAAAAGGTCATCATTTAAATATTAATGTGTTTGACTATGACACGTTAGCAGATGCAATGGCGCATCCTGAAAAGTACCCACAACTAACCATTCGTGTTTCTGGATATGCTGTCAACTTTATTAAATTGACAAAAGAACAGCAATTAGATGTTATCTCTCGTACAATGCACTCAGACATGTAGCATTCACTAAAGCCGAACATGTCAGGATGGATTTTACATGATGGTCCTGCTCTGATACAATCATCAAGGAAGTATTTCTCATTTGAATAAAAAAATACCACCCAGCCACAATAAATTTGGAAAACTTCTTCAAAAGTATTGACAAAAGGATGAAGATAGCGTATAATGATTTACATATTGATAATCATTACAGTTAGATTTATAATCCTAATTGATAATGGACAAAAAATAAGGAGGCAAAATAATGTCACTAGTAGGTAAGCAATTAGAAAATTTCACAGCAGATGCATTCAAAGATGGTGAATTCATCAAAGTTAATTCAGAAACAGATTTCCCAGGTAAGTGGAATATAGTCGTATTCTATCCAGCTGATTTTACATTCGTATGTCCAACAGAATTAGAAGATTTACAAGATCAAACAGCAGAATTAAACAGATTAGGTGCAGAAGTTTATTCATGCTCAACAGATACACATTTTGTCCACGCAGCATGGCATCAGCATTCAGAAGCAATTGGAAAAGTTAAATACACCATGCTTGCTGACCCATCACAAAGAATTTCACGTATCTTCGATGTTTTAGATGAAGAAAGTGGTTTGGCGCAACGTGGTTCATTTATTATTGATCCAGATGGCATTGTTCAAGCGGTGGAAATTACAGCTGAAGGAATTGGGCGTAATGCGAGTCAACTGGTTGATAAAATCAAAATGGCTCAGTATGTGCGCAATAACCCAGGTGAAGTTTGTCCAGCCAAGTGGAAAGAAGGAGACGCAACACTTGCACCGAGTTTAGATTTAATAGGAAAAATCTAGTACATAACAATATGGTAAAGGCAAATCTAGGAATTCCTAAGGTTTGCCTTTGTGTGCTTAATCAATCAGTTAATTTATAGGAGGTCTATATAAAAATGTCGATTTTAAATCAGGAAATTAAACAACAATTAGCTCAATATATCACGATGCTAGAGGCGGATATTGTACTTGGTGTTCATGCAGATAGAGGTGAAAATGGTCAAAAAGTCCATGAATTAGTAAATGAAATTGCCGAAATGTCACCACGTATTACAGTGAGTGAAGTAACGGATATCAAAGCACCTGGATTTTCCATTGCAAAAACAGGTGAGCAGGCACGCGTTACTTTTGCAGGATTGCCTTTAGGTCATGAGTTCACCTCACTTGTGATGGCGCTACTTCAAGTAAGTGGACGTGCGCCAAGAGTGGAAGATAGAATTATTAAGCGAATTGCCCAAATCAATACGCCGCTGGAGTTTATTACTTATATTAGCTTATCTTGCCACAACTGTCCAGAAGTTGTTCAGGCTTTAAATATCATGGCGGTTTTAAACCCAAATATAAAGCATACCATGGTTGAAGGTGGCTGGTTTCAAGATGAAATTAAAGAGAAAAATATCATGGGTGTACCAACTGTCTTAAAGGATGGCGAAGTTTTTGCTAATGGTCGGATGGAAATTGAAGAAATTTTGAATATGATTTTAGGTGCGGCAGGTGTAGATGAATTTAAAGGGAAAGATCTATTTGACGTGCTGGTTGTCGGAGGTGGACCAGCTGGTGCAGCGGCGTCTATTTACGCAGCTAGAAAAGGGATTCGGACAGGATTGGTGGCAGAGCGTTTTGGTGGGCAACCACTTGACACTTTGTCGATCGAAAATATTATTGGAACGCCTTATACAGAAGGGCCTAAATTTGTGGGTCAATTAGAAGCGCATATTAATGAATATGAAGTTGATGTGATGAAGGCGACTCGTGCAATTGATATTAAGCGTGTTGATGGTAAAGTGGAGGTAACCTTATCAAATGGGGCAGTCCTTGAAACGAAAACTGCTGTGTTAGCAACTGGTGCCCGTTGGCGCAACTTGAATGTGCCAGGTGAAGAACAGTACAAGGCAAAAGGAATTGCTTATTGCCCACATTGCGATGGTCCGCTCTTTAAAGGTAAAAAAGTGGCTGTTATCGGTGGTGGAAATTCTGGTGTTGAAGCAGCCATTGATCTTGCTGGGGTTGTTGAGCATGTCACAGTGATTGAATTTGGTGATAAACTAATCGCAGATACCGTCTTACAAGAAAAGTTACGCACATTGTCAAATGTTGACATTGTTTTAAATGCTGAAACAACCGAAATCACAGGAACTACTGATAAAGTCAATGGGCTAATTTATACAGATCGCTTAACTGGAAATTTACATCGCTTAGATGTAGAGGGCATCTTTATTTTAATCGGATTAGTGCCAAATACAGACTGGTTAAAAGCAACAGAAGTACAACTTGATGGTCGTGGTCAAATTTTGATTGATGGTCACGGTGCAACTAACGTTGAAGGAATTTACGCCGCTGGAGATTGTACCAACAGTATCTACAAACAAATTATTATTTCAATGGGTGCCGGTGCAACAGCTGCCCTTGGTGCATTTGATTATTTAATTCGGAACTGATTAGAAGTTGGAAAGGCTGTCTTAGAAAAAGGAATAGATGATCGAGTTAGCAAATGTCGACATTGAAAGAAGTAATACTTTGATTTTTGTGAAAAAGTCTGCTATAATAAGAGCTATCCTTACAATAAAGAAAAAAGTGAAGAAAAATGTCCCTTGCAGAATTCACTATGTTTCGTGCTTCAGGTCAGCTTAAATGGATAAAAGTTTGGGAGAAATTGAGGCTGCTTGCTTGGAGTTCAATAAAAAGGAGGAAGTAAAAATGCAACAACGTCAAACCATTCAAAAGCAAGTGATTATGGAAACTTTGGATAAGTTAAAGCATGTAAAAGGTCATCTAACCATTGATGAAATTTATAATGCGGTTAAAGATGATTATGCATCAATTAGTAAGACGACTGTTTATCGAAATGTACGGCAGTTGGCTGAGGTAGGAACCATTGCACAAGTGGTGTTAAGAGACGGTATTGAGCGTTATGACATTAATGTTCACGACCACCATCATTTCACTTGTATGTCTTGTGAAACCATTTATGATGTTGAATTCGATGGGTTACTTGATTTTCCAAAGTGCTTGGATGAAGATTATGGTTTTACAACAGAGACGGTTAACTTATCGTTTACTGGTGTCTGTGCAACTTGTAAGTCAAAAGCTTGATGAAACGGGATTTTTTCCTGTTTTTTCGAGTAGTGAGTTATAATTCATGGTCGTGTGATCCCTTTCGGTGATCAGTTTGGGCTCTCGCTTTAGTTTGTTTTGAGTGAAGGCTATGTCTACTTCTTTTAAGCTGAACGCACCTTTCGGCTTGTCGGGAGTAGTGATGTAAATGAAGTCGGCAAAAAGACTGCCGACTTCATTTACATCACTACTTTATAAGTGGAGCTAGAAATAACTGTGAATTGTAATCTTATAATGGAAAAAAGATAGATCAAAAAAGGATTGAAAGCGTGCTGGAGGTAAAGAAATGGTAAAACCAGTTTTAAAAATTACAGACTTAAAAGCGTCGGTAGAAGAAAAAGAGATTTTAAAAGGTGTCAATCTAGAAATTAAAGGTGGGGAAATTCATGCCATTATGGGGCCTAATGGGACGGGGAAATCAACTTTATCACAAGTGGTGATGGGGCATCCTAAGTATGAGGTGCTTGGTGGCGAAATCACGATGGATGGTGAGGATGTGCTAGAAATGGAAGTGGATGAGCGTGCGCATGCTGGCTTATTTTTAGCCATGCAATACCCATCAGAAATTCCAGGTGTAACTAATTCTGATTTCTTGCGTATGTCAAAAAGATCTCGTCTAGAAGAAGGAGAAAAAGAACAATCTTTAATTGGCTTTATCCGTGAGCTAGATCGCACCATTGAGGAATTGAAAATGAATCCTGATATGGCACATCGCTACTTAAATGAAGGATTTTCTGGTGGAGAAAAGAAGCGTAATGAAATTTTGCAAATGAAAATGTTAAAGCCGAAAATTGCTATTTTAGATGAAATTGATTCAGGTCTTGACGTTGACGCACTAAAAGTCGTTGGTGATGCGGTTAATTCAATGCGATCAGAAGATTTCGGTGCCTTAATTATCACGCACTATCAAAGGATTCTAGATTATATTAAGCCGGACTTTGTTCACGTGATGATGCAGGGGCGCATTGTAAAATCAGGTGGCATCGAACTTATGCAAAAAATTGATACAGATGGTTATGATTGGATTAAAGAAGAATTAGGTATCGAGGACGAGCGTGTTGTGACTGACGAAGAATCAAGCCGACCAGTACGCTTAGAATCTTGTGGAACAAAAGAAAAATTAGGACTATAGGAGGTTAGAAGATGCGTATTCAGAATCTGCCTCTAGCAGAAAAAACAAATATCAAAAACTGGGCATTTGAAGATTTAAATCTAACCTCAGTATCAGCTCCACCTGTAACACCAAAAGACTTAAATATTCCTGCGCATTCAATTTTGATTGTAGATGGTCATGTCATGTATGAGAATATTAACCCATTTATCACCGTTGAAGTGACAGTCAAAAATCATGAAGAAGCGGAAAATAAGTTAATCGTCCTGAATAATGAAAAGAAAAATGCCATGTTAAAAATTACCGTGGCAAAAGACGCAGTGATTGACGAAATCCTGACTGTAATTGTCATTTCGCAAGAATGTTCACTGGTTTATGCAAGTGAAGTCATCCTAGAGCAAGGTGCTCATTTGGAATTAACAGAATCATTCATTGGTCGTAAACCTCATAACGCCAATATTGTTAGTCAAATTAAAGTGGGAAAAAACGCCAACCTCATCACCAACACCATCAGCGAATTACACCCTAAGACAGTGGTTTACCATCACAAACATACAACCATTGATGCAGATGGCGTGATAGATGCAACCAACTTCATGATTAATGACACAAATTTAGTTTTTGAAGACCTCACCTACTTACAAGGGCGCGGTGCAGAAGCTGAAACTAAAACAGTCTCTATCACAAGTGGACAACAATTGCAAAACATAACCGTCCGCATCGAAAACATCGCTCCACGTTCAGTAGGAAATATTATCAACTACGGCATCACCAAAGACCAAGCCCACCTAGCTTTCAACGGTGTCGGTAAAATCCAAAAAAATGCCAAAGAGTGTGATAACCAACAAGAAACAAGGTTGCTCAATCTTTCGAAAACAGCTGAAGCCGTTGCCAATCCTTTCTTACTCATTGACGAAGGCGACATCACAGCAGGTCACGCTGCTAGTATTGGGCAACTAGACGAAGAGCAGATTTACTATTTGATGAGCCGTGGTATGAGTCGTGCGGAGGCAAGCAAAATGATTGTCTCTGGATTTTTGGCACCATTTGTTGATGCATTGGATGATGAAAAAATGCGCGAAGCATTAGCAGCTAGAATTGAAGCTAAGTTAGGATAGTTCTGAAAATTATGTACAAACGGAGTTGATGAACATGACACGTTTATTTCTAGAACATGAGTATCTGCAACAAGTGAGAAATGTGATTAAAGAAACTTACCCTAAGGCAGTCGTTTGGGCTTATGGAAGTCGTGTAGATGGAAATGAAAAAACAGCCCATAGCGGCTCTGACTTAGACCTTTGTGTTATAACTTTTGGTGAGGAAGACGGAGACATTTTCAGACTTAGAGAGGCTTTTACCGAAAGTAACATTCCAATTTTAATAGATGTTTTTGTGTATGAACGACTACCTGAATCATTTCAAGAAGAAATCAATCAGAAACATCTGACCATCTACAAACCAGAAATGTAAAAAGATTGATCCGATTTAACAGGAGGAAACAACATGTCATTAGATGTAAATAAAATTAGAGAAGATTTTGAGATACTAGGGGAATCTGTGAATGGACATCCTCTTGTTTATTTAGATTCAGCAGCGACGGCCCTAAAACCAAAAGTCGTCCTTCGCGCCATGGACAAATATTATAAAAAAGCCTCAGCCAATGTGCACCGCGGTGTGTATCACATTTCTAATGAGGCGACCCAGATGTATGAAGATGCCCGCAAGACGGCAGCTCGTTTCCTGGGTGCAAAAAGTGAAAATGAAATTGTCTTTACCAAAGGGGTCACAGCTGCTTTGAATATGGTTGCCACGGGATACGGGCTTCATAACTTAAAGCCAGGTGATGAGATTTTGACCACGGAATTGGAACATCACAGTAGCTTTTTGCCTTGGCAAAATGTCGGAAAAATAACAGGTGCGACAGTGAAATTCATCCCTTTAACTAAGGATGGCCGTGTGACGGTAGAAAATTTTTCTTCTGTCTTAACCGACAACACTAAGGTTGTCGCCTTAAATCACATTTCAAATGTCATGGGTTATATTTCACCAATTAAAGAAATTTGCGAATTAGCCCATCAGAAAAACGCCATCGTCGTTGTTGATGCGGCTCAATCAGCCCCTCATATTCCTATCAACGTTCAGGATTTAGGTTGTGATTTTCTAGCTATCACGGGTCATAAAGTTTACGGACCAACAGGCATCGGTGTGCTTTATGGAAAATTTGACATTTTAAATAACATGGCACCAGTTGAATTTGGTGGTGAAATGATTGATGAGGTACGCCTAGGTGATGAAGGTTCAACATTCAAAGATGCCCCATTCAAATTTGAAGCGGGAACACCTCCCATTGCAGGTGCCATTGGACTTGCAGCTGGGATGGAATACCTTACTGACCTAGGTTGGGACAACATCCGTGCTCACGAACTAGAACTTCGTGACTATGCCCTTGCTGAACTATCCAAAATTGAAGGAATCAACATTTTCAATCCCGCAACCGAGACAGGAATCATCAGCTTCAATCTGGACATGGTTCACCCGCATGATATGGCAACAGTCTACGATGCCAACGGGGTCTGCGTGAGAGCAGGACAACATTGTGCCCAGCCACTGATGAACTTTTTATGCCAACCTGCAACATTACGAGTGAGTTGCGGCATTTACACCACGAAAGCAGATATTGATGCATTAATTAGGGGAACTATTGAAGGAAAGGAAACGTTCGGAGATGTCTTCTAATTTACAAAATTTATACCGACAAGTCATTATGGATCATTACAAAAATCCTCGTAATAAGGGGTTGATTGATGATGGAACTTACCATGATGTCCAATTAAAAAATCCCACATGCGGGGATGATGTCACCATTCAGATCAAAGTAGTAAGCGATAAGCTTGAAGATATCCGTCATGAAGGTGTTGGATGCGCCATTTGCTGTTCCTCAGCATCAGTCATGTCTGAGACCTTGGTTGATAAAACAATTGATGAAGCTTTATTTATCACAAACAATTTTTACGAGATTGTCAAAGGGGAAGACATCGATGAAAACTTGGATGAAGAAGAAATGGGTGATGCCTTTGTTTATCAAGGTGTTTCACAATTCCCAGCCCGAATTAAATGCGCCACCATTGCATGGAAGGCTTTTGAAACAGCAATTGATGAAGTAAAGAAATAATTTGTTAATTATTAAAGCAAGGTTACGAAGTGGAGGAATGATGTAAAATGTCAACTACAAAAGAATCAATCAAGAAGATGTTGGAAGAAAAACGCCAAGGAACTAAAAATCAAGGTAAACATAAAAAAGCGGATAAAACGCTAGGTAAATCAGGTCAAACAACCAGCAACCAAAGAAGTAGAAGCTCATCGGTTAATAAATCTGTCTAATAAAGGGTGAGCAGGGTTAACAAGTTGATGTATGTAGATAATATTAAAACGAAAGACGAGGTGGATATTTGTGGCAAATGAAGCAATAGACAATATGAACGAACAAATGAATGATGTTGTAACAGATTATAAATATGGATTCGTAACAGAACATGAAAATATACTTGATACAGGTAAAGGTTTAAGCGAAGATGTTATTCGCACCATGAGTGCCACAAAAGGCGAGCCTGAGTGGATGTTAGCATATCGCTTAAAAGCATATGCAGAATTTTTAAAACAACCCATGCCAATTTGGGGTCCTGATTTAAGTGAAGAGGTCGATTTTGATGCTTACACTTACTACATCAAACCATCAGACCGCCGTGCTACAAACTGGGATGATGTCCCTGACAACATTAAAGAAACTTTTGATAAATTAGGAATTCCCGAAGCAGAAGCCAAATACCTTTCTGGCGTGTCGACCCAATACGAATCAGAAGTGGTGTACCATAACAACCAAAAAGAACTGGAAGAGCAAGGGGTTATTTTCCTAGACACAGATTCAGCATTAAAGGAATATCCTGAATTATTTAAGGAATACTTCTCAAAAGTAGTCCCTTATACAGATAACAAATTCGCTGCACTAAACAGCTCTGTTTGGTCAGGAGGTTCATTTATCTATGTGCCAAAGCACGTCAAACTAAGCAAACCATTACAATCCTATTTCCGTATCAACTCGGAGTCTATGGGACAATTCGAACGCACCCTAATCATTGTCGACGAAGGGGCAGATGTCCATTATGTAGAAGGCTGTACCGCCCCAATCTACACAGCTAACTCCCTCCATTCAGCCGTGGTAGAAATCTACATCAAAGACGGCGGTCGTTGTCGCTATACCACCATTCAAAACTGGTCAAACAACATCCTCAACCTAGTAACAAAACGCGCATTATGCGAAAACAACGCCCATATGGAATGGATTGACGGCAACATCGGGTCAAAAATCACCATGAAATACCCAGCATGCATTCTAAAAGGAGACTATTCTTCCGGCACAACCATCTCAATCGCCTTTGCAGGCTCAGGTCAAATCCAAGATGCTGGCGCGAAAATGATTCACCTAGGAAAAAACACATCATCGACCATTGTCTCAAAGTCCTTATCCCGCCAAGGTGGAAATGTCACCTATCACGGACTAGTCGAGCATGGTAAAAATGCCACAGGTGCTAAATCAAACATCGAATGTGACACCATCATTTTAGACGATATGTCCAAATCAGACACCATTCCTTACAACGTCACCAAAAATGGCGACATTATGGTACAACACGAAGCGAAAGTGTCCCGTGTTTCAGAGGAGCAACTATTCTACCTCATGAGTCGTGGGCTCTCAGAAGAACAAGCCACAGAAATGATCATCATGGGCTTCATCGAACCCTTCGCAAAAGAATTACCAATGGAATATGCAGTTGAGCTAAACCAACTTCTAAAGCTGGAAATGGAAGGTTCAATCGGCTAGCTTGAATCCAAATAAAAATTGACTTCAACAATTTGCGAAGTCAATTTTTATTTTTTAATCCAAGCAACAGCAGCAGCACCTGGTCCAGAGTGGACTGCAACAACAAGAGAAAGTGGGGCTTGTGAAATTTTAATATTAGGGTAAATTTTCAAAACCTCAGCTTTAATCTGAGCAGCAGCATCTGGATTTTCCATATGTAAAATACTTATTTCATCTTTTGCAGGATTAAGATGGGCATCTCTGGCAGCATTGACTAAGAAAGCAATTGCTTTTTTGAAAGTACGAACCTTTCCAGCAGGCTCTAAACCACCTTCAGGTGTCATCGTAATAATAGGTTTAACTTGCAAAACACTCCCTAAAGAGGCAGAAAATGCAGAAATTCTCCCACCTTTTCTAAGGTTAGTCAAATCATTGACAGCCATAAAAGTGGTCATATTTTTCGTTAATTGACTTAGTCTAACTTTAATTTCATCGATAGATTTGCCATCTTTAACCAATTTAGCAGCTTCAATGGCGAGCGCACGTTGGACATATGCAATCCCCTTTGTATCAAAAACATGGATTTTTTCGCTATCGACCATCTCAGCAGCACTAATTGCTGTAGCATAAGTACCACTTAAAACACTCGAAAGGGTTACATGAATAATTTCATCATAACCATCAGCGAATGCTTTTTTGTAAATTTCGATTGTTGAGCCAATTGCAGGTTGTGATGTGGAAGGAAGCTCTTTTTGAGTCGCTGACAATTCAATGAATTTATTCGGTGATATTTCTTTGAATTCTTGATAAGAATCAGTTCCGAAGACAATCATTAAATAATTGATATAAATCTGGTATTTTTTTACCAAATCCTCACTTAGACAACCAGTAGAATCTGTAACAATGGCGATTTTTTTTTGCATAAATTTCAACTCCTAAGTCTAATATAGTAGTAAAGTATATGGTATTCTAGCATGATTTGTAGCAAAATGTCAAATGAAAAATCTGCTAAAAGGTGGTAAAGTCGCATCTTTTTAGAGTATTAAGGCAAAACTATGTTTGAATTCAGTAAAAATGACTTATTCCAAACTTTAAGCATATTCGTATCAGGCACGGCGAGCGAGTAAAGCAGTTGTTTCGACATCAAATTTAGCCAAGTTAATTCAAAAAAAGTTAAATTCTTTCTTGTTTAGAATCTTCCCTCTTGAAATATGTGACAAATTTTGATATGATGAAGGTCATTAAAAATTGCAGAAGTAAAACCATGCAATAATGAAATTTGTTTTTGGAGATGGTTTCATGAAAATTGTAATCAGAGCCCCAGAGATTGGGGAAGAAGAGACTGTTGTTTTTAGTGTTCATGGGCTGACAGATAAAGTTTCGAGAGTGATTGATATTTTGAAAAATCCGGCAGATCTAACTGTATATGAAGATAATCGCGCTTTACTGCTATCTGTTTCGGCAATTTTCTATATAGAAAGTGTGGACTTAAAAACCTTTGTTTATGCAGAAGATCAGGTTTATTTGAGCAAATCAAAATTATATGAACTAGAAGAGCAACTAGCGAGTGGTGATTTTCTGCGAATTAGCAAGCAGATCATTGTCAATTTACGAAAAATTAAAAGTGTTTCACCTTGTGGTGGTGGTCGTTTTGAAGCGGAAATGGTTAATAGTGAAAAGGTCATTATCTCCCGCTTATACGTCCCAGCACTAAAAGAGAGGTTTGGGTTATGAGTGTAAAGCAAATTTTAAAATTCATGTTTCAATTGACATGTATCATAACAACAGTTCTACTTTTACTCTATTCACTTATATTTAGGATACATTATCTAACCTCTGGCACTAGATGGACTTATCCCGTTATGCTTTACTACCAATATCCTTTGATGGCACTGATCAGTGTGCTCCCTACAGTAGTTTTCATCGGTGGCGATAGGGTCGCAAAGCGTAATTGGAATATTCGCATTGGCATTCATTTCGTTTTAACCTCCATCTTCACAATTTATGCAAACATCTATTTTTTCTGGGGCTGGTATGGCTGGAGAGGTCTTTTTACAGGCGCATTTTTCTATTCCTTCTTGCCTGTCTTTTCACTCATTTATTTCGGTGCTCTTTTCGTGTATAACCGTCAGCAAAAGAAGCTGGGTGATGAATTAAACGAGCGAATAAAGACTTTTCATGATGAATAGGATGAAAGTTGATGATTTAGGTCATCAATTTTTTGCTATTTGGTAGGTGGATTTCAAGATTCTTCTTTTAAGATAACTTCTTCTGTAACTATGAAGCAAAGAGAATGTGTGCGCTTTGCAAAAAAGTGAATAATATTCAAAAAGAAATTTTTGGTTGGCTTTCAGTCTGAAAGCCTCTTTTTATTTCCAAATCAATTTTCAAAATTCTAATAAAAGGGTTTCATTAGAGAAAAACGTGAATAAATCATCTTTCGTTGCATTTGACTATATCGAAAATGCATTTCGCTCAAAAATGACTTTACTTTTTTAAGAAAAAAATGTATAATTAGCACACTATTCGAACGCAGTAGAAAGATATTATAAAACGACTTTTTGATACACAGGCGGACAGGAGTGAAGAAACGTGAATGAGAACATTAGAATTAAGAATGTAGCCAAACTATTCGCTTTAAGCATGGCGGTGTGGTTAGTAGCGACTGTACTGCCACCAACATTTGCAGATCCAATTCAAAACTATGCGAATAATTCACGCCAATTATACAATGATGTGACTGAATGGGTTGATCATTTGTTAGAATTA